>Ga0067045_1002367_pt1 | contig 194886 bp, 156 predicted proteins | sample TerdegcTABiofilm_FD_59184 | JGI IMG/M metagenome (GOLD analysis project Ga0067045, IMG submission 59184) | Combined Assembly of (Gp0054472, Gp0054536) Wastewater bioreactor microbial communities from Singapore -Terephthalate degrading...
GATGGGAATGTAACTACGGTGAAGATTGCAGATGGGAATGTTACCACAGTAAAGATAGCTGATCAGAATGTTACGACAGAGAAGCTTGCTGATAATTCGGTGACGAATGAGAAGATAGCGGACGATGCGGTAACCACATCCAAAATAATGAATCTGAATGTAACAACTCAGAAGTTGTCAGACGGGGCGGTAACAACAGTTAAGATAGCGGACGGCAATGTGACGGAGGCGAAACTTGCAGACGGGTCGGTTACCAACGCAAAACTTGGGGCAAATGCAGTTACGACCGACAAGGTACAGGACGGTACACTTGTGAATGCTGATATAAATGCTAATGCAGGGATAAGTTTTTCGAAGCTTGAGGGTTTGATGAGTGGTAATATACTTGTGGGTAGTGCTGGTAATGTAGCCACGCAGGTGCCGATGAGTGGTGATGTAACGATAAATAATCTTGGTACGACGCTGATCAGTAGCGGGGCGGTGACGAGTGATAAGATACAGGATGGGACGATATTGAATGAAGATATAGCCAATGGTACGATAGATCTTACCCAGAAGGTAGTGGGCGTACTTCCGATAGCCAACGGGGGTACGAATTCGGATGCTGCGCTTAACAATAACAGGTTGATGATTTCATCGGGAGGCAGGATAGTTGAGGCTGGGGCGTTGGTTGATGGGCAGATAGTGGTGGGCAAGACGGGAGATGCACCGCAGCTGGTTACGATGGGAGGAGATGCAACCATAAGTAATACAGGATTATTGACACTTGCTTCGACATTAGTCTCACCGGGCACATATGGAGATGCCACACATGTAGGCAAGTTCACGGTGGACGAGAAGGGGAGGTTGACTTTTGCTGAGAATGTTTTGATAACGGGGACTTCGCCTGTAGGGTCGTCACTTACGAGCGGGTATATCTGGCTGGGTAACGGGTCGAATCAGGCTGCGGAGGCGTTGATGAGTGGGGATGCTACGATAACGAATGCGGGGGTTGTGACGGTAGGGAAGATCAATGGTTCTCCTTTAGGATTAACAACGCCTACAGATGGTAACATACTGGTTGCGAACGGTACACAATGGAACTCAGTTACCACGAGTGGGGATGTTACAGTAAGCAACAGTGGAGTGATGACGATCAGTAATGGTGCAGTTACCAACGCAAAACTTGGGGCAAATGCAGTTACGACCGACAAGGTACAGGACGGTACACTTGTGAATGCAGACATAAATGCAACGGCCGGTATAGAGTTCTCGAAACTTGAGAGTCTGACCAGCGGTAATATACTGGTAGGAAGTGCGGGGAATGTAGCCGCACAGGTAACCATGAGCGGGGATGCTTCGATATCGAATACAGGTGTATTAACATTATCCAATACAGCAGTGACTGCCGGCTCATACGGGAGCAGTTCTCAGGTAGGTACATTTACGGTTGACAGCAAGGGAAGGCTTACGGCAGCCGGGAATGTCAATATCAGCATACCCTCGAGTGCGATAAATGATGCAGCGATAGCAGCAGGATCTTCTGTATCGGGAAGTAATACGGGAGACGTAACACTGTCGGGTGAGAATTATCTGAGTCTTACGGGACAGTCATTAACGGCCAATCCGGTTGATCTGTCGGGCACGAATGCAACGGGGATACTTGCGGCAGCCAGATTTCCTGCCCTTACGGGAGATGTGACTACGGCAGCCGGATCAGTAGCCACCACCCTTTCGAATACAACGGTAACACCCGGGAGTTATGGCAGTTCCACGGAGGTAGGGACATTTACGGTTGACAGCAAAGGTCGTTTGACAGCAGCCGGTAATGTGAATATTAGCATACCATCAAGTGCTGTAAATGATGCCACTGATTCAAATACACCGGGTACAATTGTGCGCCGCGATGCGAGCGGCAATTTCAGTGCCGGGACGATTACAGCTTCACTGAACGGAAACGCAAACAGTGCAACAATTCTGCAGACAGCAAGACAGATAAACGGTGTGTCATTTAACGGGTCATCAGATATTACAGTGCCGGTCAACTCAACGGATGACGGAGTCACAGCCTCAACTGTATATCCGTTATGGACTTCAGGTGCCGGAAATAACGCCGCAAAGATAACAACAACTGGTTTAAGCTTTGTACCTTCTACGGGGATACTTACGGCAACAGGATTTGCAGGTGACGGAAGCGGGCTTACAAATATTCCTAATGGAGCACTTGTCAACAGTAGTATAACAATTGGTTCGACCAATATTTCTCTCGGAGCTACAACAACCTCTCTTACAGGGCTTAATTCAGTTACGTCAACATCCTTCACCGGTGATCTTACCGGTAATGTGACAGGAAATGCAACTACAGCAACTACCGCTTCAAATCTTTCAGGCGGTTCAGGAGGTTCGATTCCTTACCAGACAGCGGCAAATACAACTGCAATGCTTGCCAACGGAACTGCCGGACAGGTTCTTACTTCACAGGGAGGTACCAATCCGCCAGCATGGACCACCCCGACAAACGGAACAGTTACATCTGTGGCACTTTCACTTCCATCATTTATTACTGTTTCAGGATCTCCCGTAACAACATCCGGAACACTTACCGGTACGCTTGCAAACCAGTCGGCCAACAAGGTTTTTGCTGCCCCTGATGGTGCAGACGGCCAACCTTCTTTCAGGGCTCTTCTTCCTAACGACATACCCGGACTCGACTGGTCAAAAATCATTTCCGGAAAACCGACAACAGTTGCAGGCTACGGAATAACCGACGCAATGACCACCGCACACCCTGCCAGTTCAATTACCGGAACACAGATTTCCAACTGGGACAATGCTTACTCATGGGGTAATCATGCTTTGGCAGGATATCTGACATCTGAAACAGACCCTGTGGTTAAAGCTGTAAATGGTCTTGTAAAATCAAACGGAACAACGATTTCAGCAGCATTGGCAGGGACTGACTATGTTGCTCCGAATGCACCGGTCACCGGAGCAACAAAAACAAAAATAACCTATGATTCAAAAGGTCTTGTAACAGCCGGTGCTGATGCCACTGCCACAGATATTGTCAATACACCTGCAGGAAATATTTCTTCTGTAACAGTGCAGGGCGCGATCAATGAACTTGATGCTGAAAAGGCTGCAATTAATCAGACATTTTATCTCGGAACTACACCTATAAATATTAACAGGCCATCCGGAAGTATTGCACTTACGGGGATTACTAGCATTGATGGCACAGCATCAAACGTTACAGGTATTGTTGCCATTGGCAATGGCGGTACAGGTTCTTCAACCAAGAATTTCGTTGACCTTTCAACAAATCAGACGATCGGTGGTATTAAGACTTTTTCTTCACTTCCTGTTCTGTCTTCACTTAGTCAGGGTTCTGTAGTGTTTTCGGGCACCGGCGGTGCAATAAACCAGGACAATGCAAACCTTTACTGGGATGATACAAACAACCGGCTGGGTATAGGTACAAATTCCCCAACAGCCCGGCTTGATGTGCGGGGCGATCTTGCAATATCGGCAAGCGGAAGCACAAACGCGTCTCCGCGTTTAATTGGTATAACAAACATGACAACAGGCACAGCAGCACGTATTATGTTCGGAGATGTCTATAACTCAATTCAGAATGGCTATGACAGGAGGATGCAGATTTATTCATATTGGGGGATTGACGTGGCCGGTCACCGGGAGAGCCTTTCCTCATTGGGTTTCGTGGTAGGTACTAATAGCGATGCATCACTGAATGTAATCGGAACACAAACAGACGATCCGATACTTACAGTAACTTCTCCTGCAGGATTGACAGGTAACATGCAGGAATGGAGAAATTCTTCTGGTACTGCCATCTCATCAATAAATGCTTCAGGTGTTTTTGTTTCAACAGTACCCACAGGCACAGCACCATTCATAGTTCAGTCAACAACCCCGGTTGCCAATCTCAGCATAGGAGGTACAGCATCAAATGTTACAGGTGTTGTTGCCGTTGCCAACGGAGGCACCGGGGCCACAACCCTGACCAACAGAGGAGTGCTTATCGGCCATGGTACAAGTGCAGTTACTGCAACAGTTGCAGGCTCAGCTGGTCAGATTCTTCGCAGCGGCGGTTCCGGCTCCGACCCCTCCTGGTCAACTGCAACATATCCTGCTACTGCAGGAACAGCAGGTAATATATTAAGATCTGACGGTACTAATTTCGTTTCGACTCCAGTTAATATACTTCAGGTTACTCCAGCTGATCCTTCCAGTACAATCAGTCTTACCGGCGTAATGATGGGTATAAATCAAACATTTACACCTAATCGAAGTGGAATAGTACTTGTGATTATTTCAGGAACTGTAGCAAACGGAAATATAAACGGAAATTACGGTGCACAGATAGGAATAAGATATGGCACAGGAAGTCCCCCTTCAAATGGAGCAGCTCTTACCGGAAGTACCACCGGAGCTTTACTTGATGTTACTAACATAGGAAACGCTAACAACAGAAGATATCCATTCACACTGAATTCAATTGTATCAGGATTAACTGTTGGTACACAATACTGGATTGACCTGAGTCTCGCTTCCATAAATGGAAATACTTCAAGTGTTTACGATCTGACTGTATCAATTGTTGAATTATAAGCTTTTTAAAATAAGATGATTGAAATAAGAAAAGGCAAAAAGAACTATTCCCTCAGATCTACTCTATTCTGGGATTTGAATACCTTCAGCCTTGATGCTGTCGGTTCAAAATCTATTATTACTAAAAGGGAACTGACCTTTGAAAAAATTAAAGAATTTACACAGCGTTTAATGTTTTATTCTTTATTAGAAGACTTGAAAATAGTTATGGTAAGATCCGGCCGCCCTGAGGGACAGACACTGAATTTTATCTCAGCATATCAGGATATACTAAAAGAAAATTTTTTAACTGTTTCTGCTCCCGTCCTGATATTTTATGCATTAATCAATTGTTGAAAAATTGAGAAGATACAATAAATATTTTTTAAAAATAAGAGAGCATGAAGAGAATAATTATCATCCCGATGATTTTAATTCCAGTTATTCTGACGGCTCAAAAAATAAAAACAAAAGAGCCTGTAAGGGCATCTGAATCGGTTGTTGCACTGTCAAATGCCGCCGATTCCTCTCAGTACATTTTAGGTGCCTATATCGGTCAGTACCTCAGGGCAAACAATCTGGTAATTACAAATCCTTCCCTGTTCAATAAAGGACTGGATGATGTACTCACAGGAAAATCATTATTGGTATCTGCCGATACAATCCCGAAAATAATGAACGCATATCTGAACTATGCTGCTATTGAGCGCAATAAACTTATTGAGAAACAATTATTTGAAGCTGTCAGGAGCCAGCCGGGAGTGGGAGTGCTGCCAGGTGGTGTTTGCTATGTAATAGCACGTGCCGGGGAAGGAATAAGGCCACTGCCGACCGATACGGTTACCATGCATGTTAAAGGGTATCTTCCGGAAGGCATTCTGTTTGAAGACACTTACACTAAGAACGTACCACTGAAAACAACACCTGAAAATCTTATCGCTGGACTTAAGGAGGTTGTGCAGATCATGCAGAAAGGCTCAGTCTGGAGGATTTATGTACCCTCAACACTGGCATACGGCGAAAAAGGAGTGCCGGGAATAATTCCACCTTTTTCAGCTCTGGTTTTTGACATTGAATTGTTAAATATAAAAAGATAATAAACCTCCTGTCTCCCCCTCTCCACCTGGAGAGGGGGCCGGGGGGAGAGGCCTTATGCGCAGGGCAATTAACATAGAAACAATAAAAGGCAGTAATTCTACCATTAGAATTGCCCTGTTACTGTGTGTCTTGCTTTTAATGCGTCCTGCCTCTTCGTTTGCCCAGGTAATAAACAACAACGGCGCCACAGTAAACCTGACTAATGGTATAGTTGTAAATTCGAAGGATGCAATTAATACAGCAGGACTCCTCATAAATAGTGGTGAACTGAATCTGACAGGTAATTTTACAAATATGGCTGTCACGAACGGAAGCACCGGTACATTCAGAATAGGTGGTAACTGGACAAACAATGGTGGCATTTTCCAGCCCGGCACCAGCACAGTAATTTTTAATGGCTCAGACATCCAGTCAATTATCCGCACAGGTGGCGAAACATTCTACAACCTGACACTTTCAAATTCAGGTACTCCCGGATCCGACCGCCTGATTCTCCCGAATAATGTTACAGTACAGAATACACTCTCATTATTTTCCGGCAATATACTTACTGGTTCAAATAAGCTTTTGCTGTCCAATCCTGCGTCGTCTGCATTGAATTACACTTCAACAACAGGAAGCCGCATCATAGGTAAATTTGAACGGGGAATTAATCAAACTACACAGTATCTTTTCCCCCTGGGTACAATAGCAAACTATAATCCTGCCAATCTGACAATTCACAACATAAATTCCACCGGAACGTTGCTTTCGGAATTTTTAACTCCACCATCAATAGATTCAACGGGTCTCCCATTACCTGATCCTCCTGATGAGGTTGCAAGGGTGTATCAGGACGGACTGTGGAGTTTCACGCCAAACGGCTTCTCAAGCAGCAACTTCAGCCTAACCCTTGATGCGAAGGGGTTTACAACATTTCCTGTACAGGATATTACAAGAGTAATTAAACGCACAACTGGTGGCATCTGGACTCTTGACGGAACTCACAGTCAGGCGACAGGGACAACGGTTTACAGGAACAACCTTACCGGAGATTTCTCTCCGCCTGGGACACAGTTTACATTGGCCCAGAGCAGGCCGAGAATAATTCAGCACCCAAAAGACACTATAGTATGCGAACGCTCTCCGGCAACTTTTACAATTATAGCAACATCCACACGTCCCCTTACATACAGATGGTATAAAGAACCGGGAATTCTTCTCACGGGTCCGCGTTACAGCGTCGCCAGCGACGGAACTCTTGTTATTGTCAATGCAGTGCTTTCAGATTCCGGTTATTATTACTGCATCGTGACAGATGATTACGGTAATTTCACAAGAAGCAATTCAGCACATCTGGGCGTTAACAAGAGACCTGTTGCCACGGTCACTCCATCTTCACAGGATCATGAATGTTCGAATGTTCCGTTTACAAACATGGTTTTAGGTGAAACTGCCGGTGTTCCAGGAACGACTTACCTGTGGACAAGAACCGACCCGGCCGGAATAACCACAACTTTACCTGTGAGCGGTACAGTTGCAAACATCGGAGGCTTTATTGATGGCACCTTTGTTAACGAAACCGATGCGCCAATTACGGTTACATTTACAATTGTGCCGGTAGGTCCTACACCAACATTCTGTACAGGTGAACCAATCTATGCAACTATAACCGTGAATCCAACGCCGAGAGTTATTCCGATAAATGAAAAAGCTGAAATATGCGACAACAGAAATGGAGACCAGGCACTGAATAATACCAGGATAATTCTGACTTCACCTACCAAAACAACTAAGGGAGTGGTTAGATTTGATTATACTGTCACCTTCAGCGGGTTACCTGGCGACCTGGTTGGGAATAATTTACCTGCCAGCGATCTTCCTCCAGGACATATAATTAATTTCACTTACAGAAACAACACAGATACAATACAAACAGTAACATATTCTATTACTCCAAAAGTTAACGGGCTATCGTGTCCTGTCGGACCTGTAGTTGATCAAACTGTTAAAGTGCATGCTTTACCCCTCCCGAGAATTTCACCTCCGCCAAGTATTGATGAGTTGCAGCCTTTGACATGTAACAGTGGTTCCGGCCTGGCTGCACTCAGGGCTGTTATTTCGAAGGGTGCGGATCCTTACAAAATAATATGGTGGGGACCTGTAGGGTATTATATGGAAGATTCTATTGAAATAAGAAATCTTTTAAGCGGACAATACACAGTTCGGGTTACTGATAACATCGGATGCAGGAGGGAAGATTCCAAAATTGTCGTACCACAATTCGCAACAGGGTATATTGTACCTACACCGATAAACCCGGGCGGCTATCCGATTTCATGTATTGGCAGTTCTGACGGAACTCTAACCATTTCTGCTACTGATGGGATTACTCCACCGTATGATTACTGGCTGGTCAAGGATGGCACAGATACAGTTTCTACAGGTGTATTCTCAAATAACAGGGACTTCAGTGATCCCACTACTTACCGTATAATTACCGGGTTATCAGCAGGCGTTTATACTTTATACATCAGAGACAGAAATGGGTGTTATGATGAGAATCCAAAGTCTGTTACATTGCGGCCACCACCACCGGTTGTGGTAGAATTTGGAACGAGCAAATATCCGGGAGGATATAACATATCCTGCAAAGGATATAATGATGGCTCTGCATGGATAACCTCAATCTCGGGAGGAAGAGGCGGATACAGTTACAGGTGGTTTACTTATGACGGTTACATACCAGGTCCGGATAATACAAACAGAATAGATAATGTCACTGCTGGTACCTATTATCTGGAAGTTACAGACATCCTTGGATGCGTTACATACTTTAACGTAACCCTTACAGAACCTCCCGGTATTGAGCTTTCAGAATACAGGCTTTCTTTCAGCCGGGACAGCAGCTATAACATTTCATGCAATGGTTACAGTGACGGATCTATTGATATCACAATCACAGGCGGTTCAGGCACTTATAACTTCAGCTGGTCAGGTCCTGACGGATTTACGGCAAATACCGAAGACCTGAAAAATCTGAAAGCGGGAACTTATACAGCTACAGTAACTGATATTTCGAATGCCTCATGCATATTAATGCCTAAGCCGGTGTTTACCCTTACCGAACCAGACCCTCTGAATATAAGTGCTGTTTCTTCAGTTTCAGGGGATGGTAATTTCAATATTAATTGTTACGGTGGAACAGGTTCAATCGATTTAACAGTTACAGGCGGAAGTACAGGAAATTATAGCTTCAACTGGAGCACCGATAACGGTTCCGGCATTGTTCAGGGGATGGAAGACCAGTATGCTCTTACTGCCGGTAAATATAATGTTGTAGTAGTTGACTCCAACATGTGTGTGACCATGGCGGAAATTACCCTTAAGGAGCCGGAACCTCTTGCAATGACACTTGTTCCGAAACATATTACATGTGAGACTCCGGGATTAAACAACGGCTCCATTGACTTAACTGTTACCGGAGGAGTTCCGCCATACTCATATCAGTGGTCAAACAGTGCGACAACCGAGGATATAAATAATCTTACCGAAGGTTATTATTCAGTTACGGTAACGGATGTCAACGGGTGCAGTATAACTGATTCAGTTAAAATTAATCTGCCTCCGGAGGTAAGTTTTACAACTATTATTTCGGATTATAACGGTTATAATGTTAGTTGCAAAGGGTATAGTAATGGTTATATCAACATAGAACCTACAGGAGGTGAAGCACCGTTTACTTATTTGTGGCAGGGACCTGACGGATTCACATCATCCGAAAGAAATATATCAGGACTTAAAGCCGGACAATATCAGTTGGTTATACGTGATGTCAATTCGTGCACAGCATCAGGAAGCTTTGTTTTAAGTGAACCGGATGAGATAGGAATAAATCTGACGCTTTCAAAAAGCAATGACGGCAACTTTAATATAAATTGTGCCGGTGATGCAACCGGTACAATAAACGCTGAGGCTGTTAACTTTGTTGGAACAGCAACCTTTATGTGGCCCGACGGGTTCATCGGGAAAGCACGTACCGGTCTTAAAGCAGGTAATTACAGACTGATTGTTATAGACCAGAACGGATGTCATGCCGATACTTCAATTACACTGACTCAACCAGATTCGATTAAGATTAAATTCAATGTAACACCTCCGTTCTGCCCCGATAGTCCTGATGGCGAGATAAGCGTTGAAGTAACAGGAGGAATTGAAGCAGGCGGTTACATGTACAGGTGGTCAGACAACTCCACCGGACATGCTTTAACTAATCTTACGCGCGGAGTATACAGGATCAGGGTCACTGATGCAAATAATTGTTCCATGGTTGATTCTGTAAAGCTTGAGACACTTAACGAGTCGTGTCTTATTATTCCCAATGCATTCTCGCCGAATAATGATAATATAAACGATGAATGGAATATAGGTATGAAACATTTATATCCTCAAATGGAGGTTAAGATATTTAACCGGTGGGGTGAACTGGTCTGGAAATCGGAAAAAGGTTATCCGCAACCATGGGATGGAAGAAGCAATGGAGTTCCGTTACCAATGGATTCGTATCATTATGTAATTGATCTGCATAATGGCAGGAAATCAGTAATAGGAAATGTAACAATTGTAAAATAAACATTAACTTTACGGGACTTTGAAGAGAATACCGGTAATATTGGTTATTATTTCAGCTGCTTTTTTAAAGGCTGGTGGCCAGCAACTTCCTTTATACAGCCAGTATCTCTATAACAAGTTTCTTATAGATCCGGCTGTGGCCGGCAGTGACGGATATACCAGTTTCAATATTACCGCAAGGGAGCAGTGGGTAGGATATTATGGAGCTCCGCGAACATATTCATTCAGCTGGCAGACAAGATTCCTGAAAAGAGGACATATTATAAAGCAGGTAAGTCCCAGAAGACAGGTTTTCAGACCAAAATCTGACGGAAAGGTCGGTGTGGGAGGATTTGTTTTCAGTGATAAAAACGGGCTTGTAAGACGTACGGGTTTTCAGGCAACATATGCATATCATACATGGGTTCAAAAGGAAACTCAGTTGTCTATGGGGCTGGCAGTGACCGGATACCATTTCAAAGTTGATGAAAGGGATTTAAACTTTGAAGATCCTGATGAACCGTGGCTGAACAATGAACTCAGAAAAGGTGTTTTTATACCTGATGCTTCATTCGGCCTCTATATTCTGAATGCACGCTTTAGCCTTGGTTTTTCGGCCGATCAGTTATTCGGTGCAAAAGCAAAGATAGGAAACGAAGCTTATAATAAACTGCAGGTGAGCAGACATTATTATCTTTTCGGTTCATATACTTTTACCGACATGCGAGCTCATGAATTTCAGCCTTCTTTACTTGTGAAGATGTCGGAACAGTTTATACCTCAGGCAGATATTGGGTTTACTTATACATATAAGGAATCGGTTTGGGCCGGGCTGGCTTACAGAACCAATAACTCAGTCATTGTCCATATAGGTGCTAAATATCAGAACCTATGGATCGGGTATGCATTTGATTATTCGATGCAGGAAATACAGAGGCTTACTTACGGTTCGCATGAATTATCAGTAGCCCTTAAATTCGGCGACAGTACCAGACGATACAGATGGCTTGACAGGTATTGAAAGGATTTGTATCTCAGGGGCACCAGAAAACGAAAGCGGTTAAACAATAATTGGTATCCGGTAAGCTGATACGTGGTTTATATATTTCTGACTTAGTAACAATTATTTGTAATCCGTATTGTCTGCCGCTGATTGAAAGTGCTTTAATAAATATACAATTGAACTGCTTCGTGCGAGGTCAAATAACGATAAAAGAAAGAATACGGAACCTTTTATAATGCCTTTTAATACCGGTATACGTGAACCTCTGTATTTTTCACTCAGTATAGATATATAAAAAACATCAAACGGAAGCCTTTTCATGGAAAATATTTCAAAACCTGCTAAGGCAGCCTGACAGGAAAGGGAAACCGGATTGAAATGCCACAGATGTCTTGGTACGTCATAAGCTGCCCAGTGGGATCTGTAATGAATGCTGTCGAATGACATATTGTTAGGTAGGGCTACCAGCAGAACACCGTCATGTTTCAGAAGACGTTTAATTTCTGTAAGTGATTCATAAGGATTGTGAAGGTGTTCGAGAACATGCCAGAGAGTAATGCAATCGAAAGAACCTGATGGCAGTTTTTTTATCTCTTCCGGGCCGATAACTTTTATTCCGAAGTTTTTTGCTGAATATTCCCTTGCCTCTTTGTTGAGTTCGATGCCTGTTATGTCCCATCCTGCTTTTTTCATGGCTGCTGCAAAATGACCTGTACCGCTTCCGAAATCCAGAAGGCTACCGGTACTCTTTCCTGTATTTCTTAATACCAGGTTCTTTTTCCTTGAAAGCATAAATTTCCTCACAGTGTAATAAGTCTTTCCCGTAAAGGATTTTACTGTGTCGGAATGAGGTATATAATTGACCGATTGGTAAAATCTGCCCGATTCCTTTTCGTCCGGATGATTCTGGGTGAACTCAAGCCGGCAACCGGCACACCTGTAAATGGTAAATGATTCGCCTGAAACAAGGTAATCCCTGCATTCTAAATAAGGCTCTATATTACTGCAGTGGCAAACCGGACATTTATTATAAGTGATTCCCATCAGTCGAGTTGCCGTTTCCTTTTTTAAAGGTTGAAAATAATGTATCCGCCTGCCAGAAGTATAAATATTATGGAACTTGCCAGTGAGATTTTTTCACCGGTATAATATGAAGCGGGTCTGAATCTGAATATTATTTCATGAGTGCCGGAGGGTACAATAAGAGCCCTGAGCACATAGTCGGCACGGATAATAGGAACTTCTTTATTATCAATAAATGCTTTCCAGCCGGCCGGATAATAAATTTCAGAAAAGACTGCAAGCCGGTCATTGGCTGATTGACTTTTGTAAATCAGTTCATTGGGTTTATAAGAAATCAGCCTGATACTATCATCAGGTGAGCTCTTTAGTAATGAAGTATCAGGAATATATTGTTTGAACTTAATATCTATCACAGCCTCTTTAAAAGGATCGATATGCCTCAGTGAAGCCAGTTCACTGTTTGCATTTTCTGCAAAAATTATTTTTCCTGCAAACCACACGTTACCGTTTGCATGGGGATTGTAGAGCGGGGGCATGTCAGGATTTACAATGAAATATCTGGTATTAAGCATATTCAGCCCCCTGATATTTTTCATCGCAGAATCTAAATGAGCATAAGGATTAGGCTGTTGAAGCAGATTCGTAAAGTTTATTATTTCAGGATACAAAACTGAATCTATTAATTCATTATATCTTTTCAATTTAGCCCCGTGATACCCGCCTATAGAATGGTGGTAAAGAGATGTTGAAGCATCGTTAAACGGTGATACAGTCAGGTTAAGAACCCTGAATATGGCTGTATCCTTAAGTATATGCAGGTTGGCTGTTGTGGGATTGGTGAATTTAAGAGCTGACGATTTGGTAATAAATTTGTCGGCATTCAGATATCTTTTATTAACCGGGAACATATCAATCAGAAACAGAAGTCCCAGTATTGCAACACAGTATTTGAATTTCAGTTTATTATAGATAAAGCCTGATATCACTAAAGCCGACAGGATAATGAATATCAGTGATCTGAAGGCATCTTCTCTGAGAAGTTGGATTCGGTCTTTTTTAAGAGCACTTGTGAGCCATCCCGGCAACTGAGTCTCACGTTCACCGGGTGAAAGAAATGATCCGGCAAGTCCGGGAAATAAAAGAAAAAGCAGTGTTAATCCACCTGTGATACCCAGGGATATTTTTATTGCTTTTAAAACATCTTTTTGGGTAACGGTTTTTTCAAATATTTCTTTCAGGGTCAGAATAGCGAGCAGAGGCATGCAAAATTCTGCTATAACTAAAATCATAGATACAGCCCTGAACTTGTTATAAAACGGGAAGTAATAAAAGAACAGGTCGGTGAGAGGCATAAAATTTTTTCCCCATGAAAGCATGATTGATAGAAGTGTGGCAATAGCCAGCCACCATTTTAAAGGGCCTTTGACAAGTACCAGACCCATAATGAAAAGGAATACAATTATTGCTCCGACATATACCGGTCCGTCTGTCCATGGTTGAGTGCCCCAGTATCTTTGAAAGTTGGCTGTAAATTGCGATAAATTGTTAAGCCTGAGTGCTTTAACTGTGGCAGAATTTGTGTCAAAAGGTTTGTTTGCACCTCCTTTAAAGTTTGGAATCAGCAATGTAAGGGTTTCATCAATTCCGTAACTCCACTGGGTTGCGTAGTCTTTGTTCAAACCCTTAACTTTTTTCTGCCCCGGTGTGACAAGATCAGATTTTCCCCTGATTGAGTATTTGCCGTATTCATAAGTTGTGTAGAGTGACGCAAAATTCATTCCAGCAGATAATAACACAGGTATTATTAGGATGATGGACTTCTTCAGAAATGAAACATGCTCCTTTTTCCGGAGTGAGGTTATAAACTCTGTAATAATAAAAACAAGAATGCACAGGAGAGTATAGTACAATATCTGCGGATGATTTGAAAGTATCTGAAGGGTAAGAAAAAATGCCAGAAGCAAAGCACCTTTAATGACATCATTTCTGTAACTGTAATAGACACTGCCTATTACAGGGGCCATATATGCAATGGCAAAAGCTTTAGTGTTGTGTCCTGCCCCGAGGATGATGAAGAAATAAGATGAAAATCCGTAAGCAACAGCACCGGCAATGGCAAGCCTGTAATCGACTTTAAAAAACAGAAGCAGTATATAAAAGCCTGTCATGGTCAGAAAAACCGGAGCAAGTGGAAGTTTCATAAATTTCAGGAACTGGTCTACGTACAGCATAAGATTTCCGTAATATTTTACCGAGATCAGATATGCCGGCATGCCTCCGAACATCGCATTTGTCCATAAAGGCTCTTCACCATACTTTTCCCTGAAATTCCGTATTTCACTTGCGGAATTGTATGCCACAGTACCATCGTTAGTTATAAGCACTTTACCTTCAATAACAGGGTAGAAATAAACAAGAGCAACGGCAGAAAAAATAATTATTGCGGCTAGATGTGGCAGAGCGGCCTTAAGTTTGATTGGGATCTGCATCTTGTATGATTTGAAGTTAATTTCCGGGTTAACAGGCAAAAGTACTTATTATTAAATAATACAGACAATATATTGAACTAATTTTTGTTATTCGCAGGTTCCTTTGAAAGAAATTCGGCAAGCAAAGGGCAGAGTTTGTCTTCCCTGCATTTGTCTTCCCATATTTTTCTGGCAGATGCTCTAATGAGCTGATAGTTTTCTGAGCTGATGAGCTGTTCAATTTTTTCTGCAAGAAATGAGGGATCAAATTCAACAGGTATAATTTTCCCGCCGGGTTCAGAAACTATTTCAGAAGTGCCTCCGGCATCTGTGGCGATAACTGGGATGCCGAAAGAAAGAGCTTCCATTACTGAAACAGGAACCCCTTCGGAAGAACTTACGTTGAGAAAAAGGTCAACGGAGGCAGTCATATAAAAATTCATTAGTTTTTCGTGACTTACTTCTCCCGGGAACTGCCATGAAATGTTTTCAGGAAGCTCCCGGGCAAGCTCAACAACCTTTTGTTTCAAAGGTCCCTCTCCGAAATGTATCCATTCAACCCTGAATTTCAGATGTCTTAATGTAAGAACAATAAGTTCTACTCTTTTAACCGGAACTATATTTGAACAGGAAACAATTTTTACAGTTTCTGTTTTTTTATATGGATTTAATCCCCGGTCGGGAGTACCGATTCTTAAAAGAAAGATATTTTCTTCGGGTATGCCGTATTTTGATGAAAGATATTTCCTCCCCGCTTCAGATACGGTTATAATGGAATCAATTCTCTTTATCTGTTCCCTTCGCCATGGAATATAATCTGAATTCAGGTGCTCATAAAGATCAGAACCATGAAAGCGTACCGTTATTCTGGAGCCAATGTCTTCAGGAAGAAAAGGAATTACCTGACTCCATCTCAGACCCCAGTTGAAGAATAGTACATCAGCATCATTAAAAAGAGTTATAAGCTTATGTTTCTTGATATATGAAAGAATTGCACGTATCATGAGCATGTGTGTAATCCATATCCTGAATCTGACAGGTGAGTACCAGACACCGGATCTGAAGCCTTCGAGCAGGAATTTTTTCAGGCATGAAAAATTAAAAATGCCTTTGATAATCAATTCGGGGGATTTTTTGATTTTTTTAAAAACGGGTTCTTTTACGATTGCATTTTGAGGTATTTTTCTCATATAATTATCCTCACCGCGCTGAAGGGGAAATATAATCACCCGGGTGAAGGCCTCTGTTAAATATTTGATTTCAGTTTCCAGAAATGTTTCTGCTTTTCCGTAGGGATATCTGTCGGTAAATAAAATTAAGGTTCTGCTCATGCTTTCAATCTGTTTTTTTCTTTAGATAAAAACATGCCCAGTCGCCCTGCATCAATTCATTCAGTTTTTCTGCTTCCCGGTCGAATTTTCTGAGTTCTGACCTGCTGAAAATTGTATCCGGGATGTTTTTGGGCAGGCCTCTCAGGTATTTTTCACTTGTAACAAACTGATCACGGTTAGAGTCATTTACAACACCGTCGATGTAAAAACCCGCTTCTTCAGCTATAATTTTCATGCTTTCCCTTGTGTGGATGAAAAAGTGTCGGGGGGCATCGAGACCCGACCAGTATTCGCCGTATTTATGCCATGCATATGAATTTGCAACGGGGATTCTTATTAGTACGCAACCTCGGGGAGTCAGAAGACGGTAAATGTTTTTAAGTGTTTCCTGTGGATCGGGCATATGTTCAAATGAATGATGCAGCATTATAAAATCGAATTCTCCTTTCATTTCAGATAATTCCATCTTCTTTATTACTATTCCTTCGGGATAAATAATATCTTTTTCAATATAAGGATCAATACCTGTCAGATTTCTGAATCCACTCCTGTACAATGAAAGAAGTTTTCGGCCTGACCCGCATCCCACATCCAGTATTCTCGAGTTGAAATCAATTTCTTTTTTTCTGATCCATGGGAAGGGGTGTTTGTATATAAAAGAGAGCATAAGTCCGGCAATATTAAAATATCCCATGTAGTATTCAAGGAGGCTTTTTTTCAGAAATGCAGTAAGACCTGTGAGTTTTGTGCGAAAAACAGGCTGGTCGTAAGCGTAATAACCGGCGGGATAATATTTTCCGGGGTTTTCAGGAAATTCAAGTATTTGAATACAGCCGCAGGAAGAACAGACAAAATAGTTGAATTCTTCAAGAGTGCCGAATTGTCTTTCTTTTACCGTGAAAATTTTGTTGCCGGAACTGTTTCCACAAATTCTGCAGATGGGTTCCGTTTCTTTGAGCATATCAGCCGTTTCCAGATTAATTTCGCAGTTCATTTAATTCCTTGATAAGGTTCATTACCATTGAAAAACATACTTTTCTGTCGTATAATTTTACCGCATCTTCTCTTCCCTTATTGCCCATTATTTTTCTCAGGCCGTCATCGGAGAGAAGTCTGCTGAGGGCTTCAATCCATTCATTTTCTGATGAGGCAAGAAATCCGTTCTCTCCATGCCTGATGACAGTACTGTTAATTCCAACGGGACTTGCAACGCAGGGAATACCTGCTGCCATATAAAGATAAAGTTTGTATCCTCCTTTTGAACGTGAAAACTCATCATCGGTCAAAGGCATTATACCAATGTCCATTTCATTTACCAGTGAACATTCATTTTCAAGCGACCATGGTTTGATTATATGGTTTATACCGCTTATCTTATAGGCAGGGTCCGATCCTACAGTAAGGAAGTTAAAACGAAACTTCTCGGCAAGTTTTTGCAAGGCTGATTCAATTACTTTCAGATATCCTGTTGTCCAGTATGAACCGATCCATCCTATTACAGGTATTTCGTTTTTAACATCGCCCTGTGCGGGAAATATTCTGTCAGTCTCAACAGGGGAAGGAATTACGGTTGCAGTTTTGCCGTATTTTCTCACAAAACAATTAAGGTATTCAGTACTTACAATGACTTTAGAGGCATAGCTTATCATAATGCCTGTTTTATAAGTTCTATGTCCCGGTTTTTCCGGAAGATAAATGGCGTCGTCAAAATCAAAAATAACAAACGATTTCCGGCTAATTATCTGCATAAGCCATTTGCTGATGAAAAGTCTCTGGATAAATACAATATTCCATTTGCCTGTTAGAAGTGCAAAGGTTCTTCTCAGCCATAGGAACCTTTTAATAAGAGGGAATGAAAAATATTTTTGAAAAAGAGAATCAGGCCTGCAGGGAACCCTTGGAATATGAACCACTTTATAGCCTTCAGCTTTCAGAAACGGGATATATGATATGGCTCTGATTCTCGCGCTCGCCTGGTCAATATTGCCCTCTGTGAGAATAAGTATGCGGCCTGGTTTTATTTCATTGTTTCTTTTATTCATACCCCGATGTTATTGTTTTTTCGCAGGCGGGAAACCTCTTTAAGCCACCTCATGACTGTTTTACCTGAGTGCTTCATCTGTATGGCAGTTGCTGAAACAAATATCCGGAAATTCCTTTCCTTTATTGACTTAATATACTGACTTAATGTTTTATAGATATGTTTTGAAGGTTTGTACTGGTGGCATAGTGGTTTGAAGTTGTTAAAATTTTCCAGTACGGTATATGCATTGCCTATTTCTTTATAAAAATGTGCATCGCTTCCTGCAACGACCTGTTTATTGTATTTAATGGCAAGTTCGACAGCCTTTTTGTTTTCCTCTTCAGTGAGCCTTGAGTTATATCCCTCTATAAAATCAACTGCAGAAATATCTATTTTTTCAAGATCATGACCTTTAAACGGATGATTAAGGATAATCTTTCCGTTCTGTTCCCTGATTTCCCTGATAACCTCATTGATTTCTCTCGAAATAATTTCATGCGAAAGGAAAATACCTGTAATATCTCCTGCATCGGTCTTTATTTCGGCGCCAACTATAACTGTAAAGTTTTTATCTTTATTTAATTTCTTTGCTTCAAGTGCCCCTTCTATTGTATTGTGGTCACATATAACAATTGCATCGAGACCCTTTTTCTTTGCTGTTTCCAGAATTTTTTCAGGCTTCATAAGACTATCGTACGAATGGTAAGTATGTACATGAAAATCGATTTTCATTGGAAGCATTTTTTAAAATAATGGACAGGTATATACAACAGCTGATAAATATTTGGTTTTATATCTCTCAGCCAGATGTCGTTTCTGGAACGGAAGAGGTCGGTAACAAATGAGCCCAGATGCCAGGGACGTTCAATGAGGTGAAAAATTTCCCCATTAAGTATCCACTGAAATTTTTTTACAGGATATTCATTATGCACAATATTTTTCCCCAGAGCGTCGTCAATTAGCATTTGAGGAAAATTTACACCTGAAACAAGGGCAAGATCGAGTGAGCCCCAGAATTTTGCATTGATTTCCATTAGGTTATATATACCTGTCTTATTGTCCTTTTTGAATTCGACCATTGCCACACCTTCCCAGTTCAGAGTGTCAAGAATCAGTTTTCCGTGTTTCAGAATCTGTTCATTGTAAAAGCCTTCAGCCGCAGTACTTGGCCCGCCTTTTACTGGATATTCTCTTATTCTCCTGTGCATAAACCAGCTGAGGCATTGACCCTTTTTGTAAAATGCGAAGAATCCGGCGCCCTCTCCTTCAATATATTTTTGAATAAAAGGCAGTTGGCCCTGGAAATTTCCGGTTGCATACATTTTCCTGTATTTCTTTACAAGTTGCTCTTTGTTACGCGCATAATCAACAAGTGTTTTTCCGGTTTCCACAGGCGATTTTATGACGCAGGGGTACTCTGTTTCAATCTTTTCTATTTCGTCAAGACTTTTCAATTCTGTTATTTCGGGATGAGGTACACCTATCTTTGCGGCAAGCCTGTAAGTCTTTATTTTATTTGTGGCAGTTTCAATCTGTTCTGGCGATGTAATTGTTAAATATGTGTGATTTCTGATTCTCTCACTGTTAAGCGAACATAACCTGAAGCTGATGTATGAGACCGGGATAAGAGTGAGATAGTTATCATTGCGAAGTATAGATATTATATCATCTATATATTTCTCAGGATTTTTATGGGGATTGGTAACCACAAACCTGCGTGAGACATATTTTGAAAAAAATGAAATCGAATACCTGTAAGCCGAAGCCACATCAATAACATACCGGTCGGTTTTTCCCAGGTGACGTACTATGGCAAGTGCGTTCTTATGGTCACCGTCGAGTACAAGTATTTTATGCTTTGCTGCAGATTCTTTCATATATTGCTTTTGCATTTGTCAGTAAAGCATTGTTTGCGCTGCAGTAATCCAGAACACTGGTATAAACATCTTTCCATCCTTCGAATTTGTATTCCGAAAAATATGTATTATGCCAGAGTATTGTCATAACACCTTCGTGTTTTTTAATTTCATCAGCCAGTTTTAGTATCACGGCAAGAGCCTCTTTGAAGTTAAGACCAAGATATTTTTTATGTGCCAGGGTTACATCCATTACTGTCAGGGGTATTTCAACAACGGGAGAGATATCATTTTTTTCAAAGTTAAAAAGATAAAACGGATAACATGTAGAACGTCTGAACCCCGGATGGTCAGGAAATCCTAAAGTGCTGTCGTATCTGATTCCGCACTCTTCAAGTACAGTTACAGATTTCAGGGGGTCGAAAAGCAGGTAATGAAATCTGTTTCCCAATACCGGGTCAAGACAGGCTTTTTCAATTTCAGATTTCAGAATATGTGCATGAACATGAGTACCAGGGCTTCCGTGTATGCCGGTGTCGTGTCCGTTTCTTTTCAGAGATTCAACGGCTTGCCTTAGTTGTTTTTGTCCGATATTGTAATCTGCATTTTCCAGTTGGCCGGTTTTTCCCTGCCTTGCCAGAAAAAAGAAAGATGAAGTTGCATTATACTTCTTTTCAATTTGTGTTATAACATCGAAATTGAACCATGCATCCTTGTTTTTCAGAAACCTTCTTGCTAATAAAGAGGGAATTGAAAAAATTCGATGTTTCTTTAATTCGCTTACAGAACCTTCAATCCAGGCACTCCGGCATTTGTCTATATCATGGGTGAGTGCAACAGCGAATTTATTGTTATTCCAAAGATGTTTTTTTATATCTGTTTTCTTGGTGTGTTTTATCGCTTCATACACAATGTCGAAATAGTAATTGACAACCGGAGTACTATACAGAGAAAGTTTGTTTATTATACTCTCCCTGTACAGTGGTCTGCCATATATATCTCTGGCTGATGATACAATTTCATTCCACCCGCTCAGGAAATAAAAGGCCGATGCTACTATATCGTAATTAATCGTTGCACTGTCTCCTGTGAATGTAACTATTTCCTTAGTATTATCTTTTCCGAACAGAAAGGGAATTTTAACTCCTTTCCATTCTTTCCAGATAACGGAACCGGGATCAATATCTCGGGATGAGGTCCAGAATGAATCATTTGCTTCCTGTTCAATCACTACCGGAGCCTTTCTGTCGGGCGGATATCCGATATCATTTTCAGTCGCATTGAAAAACAACTGAAAGTTTTTCAGGAAATATTTAAACCGGATATCCATTATTACTGCTTACTTTTTAATTTTTAAAAATCTGAATATGTCGTCGATTCTGGCTGTGATATCTTCAGAAATTTTCAGAAGGTAGACCGGTATTAAGAATAGAAGAGTCAGTACTGAGCTTCGCAAAATAATATCCGCAATAAGATTTGTCATAGCGGGAATGAGTTCTGATATTAAATATGAAATACCGCCTGTTAAAATGACGTAAAGAAATTTTATGTTATAAGGCTGCAGTCCGAACTTGTAATACAGGAAAAGAAATCTCATTATGTTGAGAAATGTAAGTGCTCCTGCACTGCCTATTGCCGCGCCGGTTATTCCCAGCAGAGGTATGAGTATTATATTTGCGGCTATTACCAGAAGCACAAGGAGCAAAAGGAAATATGTCTGTACTCTGTAATACGCTGATGTGCCAAAAATTGAACTGTTGGCTCCTGTAGCCATGTCGATGAGGCTTCCGAGTGCTATAAAAAAGACAACCCATTTCCCTTTCTCATAATCCGGACCGGTGATTCTGAAAATGTTGTCGATATTAACCCAAACGCCCAGGAAAAGGAGAGATGCAATAATGAAAAGGGTAAGGCAGCTTTTGTAATATATTTCCTTTATTGTTTTTCGGTCGTTGTTTTTCCATGCATCAGCCGCCAGAACGTTTGCTATTCGGTTAAGAGACCTTGAAGGCATACTGATGACAACTCCGAAAAAGAAACATATCGAGTAAATACCGGCAGAGTCAAGGCCAATCATACTGTTTATCATGATGACATCTACATTCTGAATGACTAAAAGTGAAAAGCCGTTCAATATGCTGAACAATGATACAGAAGCTATTGAAAAAGCCATTTGCCGGTCGATATATTGAAACTCGGTGCGAAGGGAAAACTGGTTCTCTTTTATCAGGGTGAGAGTGATATACAGAGTCGGGAGGCAGAGTGCGGTAACATATAATACAACGAACTGATGAAAATTCAGAAGGTCAAAAAAGAAGAGTCCGATAAATATTATTATCAGTATGCGTTGAAAAACTTCCCTGAGGAAGGTACCGTGCACGCTGTTGTAAAGAGCGGTATAGTAGTTGTCGAGGATTGTGAAGAATATCTGGAAGAAAACCAGAATAATAAGGTAATTGAAATATTCTGCCACGAGCGGTGATTTTTGCAATGTTGTGCTCAGCAGGGCAGGTTTAAAAATAAAAATGAGCAGTGTGGTCAGAAGAAAGCCTGCAAGGCCTACCAGCAGGACTAATGCAAGAAATCCATGGTGTTTTTTTTCATCGTTTCTGAACCATGGGAAGAGCCTGATTATTGCTCCGTTGATGCCCAGTGTTCCAACCATGGAAATCAGAGATGAATAGGCCACTATAATTTTTAGTAATCCTATCTGTTCGGGTGAATATATTCGTGGGAAGAGAATTCCGGTGGTGATAAATCCGAGAATAAGTCCCGTATAAACGAATATTGTACCTTTTACGGATTGTCTGAATACAATTCCCAACGGAAAGAAATTTTGAATTATGAGCAAATTTACAAAAAGAAGGCGATTAAGTCCGAAAAGGAAAGTTTATTTTATGATTTCTGCGATTTTACGGGTGAGGTTAGACCTGGAAAAGGTTTTTACTTTTTCTTTTGAAGGTGTAAATTTTTTTTCAATAAAATCTGTTATAATCCGGGCAATTGTGTTTGTTTCATAATATCCTGTTGTAATTCCCGCACCGGTCATTTCGAGGATAAGTGCTGCATCGCCATCGGCAGGTCCAAGGCACAGTACAGGTTTACCGGAGGCAATATATTCGAAAAGTTTTCCGGTAATAATACACCTGTTACCCTGATGGTCGGGTATTATCAGGAGCAGTGCGGATGATGACATCATATGGCGAAGGGCCTCTTCATGACTTGCATAGGGTAGGAATTCAGTCAGGTTTTCGGGAATGGTTTCAAGTATTTTATATTTCTGTCCGGGTGAGATTATCCCAACGAACTTTATACGGATTTTTTTTCCTGAATCTGTAATTTTTTTCACCGCCTCTGCAAACCCCTTTACCGGATAAGCAGGGGAAAGTGTACCAATATATGATATGGTGAATATTTCTGGTTCAGAAGGCTCCAGATTTATGAAATCTTCCTCGTCGTAGCCGTTGGTGACGACTGATACTTTTTCTTCAACCGCCACATCTTTTAATTTTGATGCGAGCATTATTCTAAGCCTGTCGCCGACAGTAATTATTTTATCGGCTTTTTTCAGCACTCTTCTTTCATAATGTTTGTCCAGCAATCTGGCGGGCAAGGTGTGGAGGAATTCTTTGTAGTAATAAATATCTGTCCAGGGATCGCGCAGATCGGCAATCCATTTTATATGAGGATATTTTCTTTTTAATTTAAGGCCTATAAGCTGAGTGGAATGGGGAGGGCTGCTGGTTATGATTCTGGTTATATTGTCGTTTTCTATCAGCTTGCATGCTTCCCTGAAAGCGTAAGGATTCCAGCCGCGGCGCGGATCGGGTATGAAGAAATTGCCTCTGGCGAATCTCATTATTAAGGATATAAAGCCTTTTCGGCCTTCTCTGGCAAAGCCCGCCGAAGGAATCTGCAATCTGTCTTTACCTGCAAACCTGAAATAGTTGCGTGCCGGAGTTCGTATAATTCTGATATTACAGGGAATATCCTGCAATAAAGATTCATCCAGCGAGGGATATTGCGCAAAAGCAGGGTCAACAGTAAGAATCACAGGCTCCCATCCGTGGAGGGGAAGGTATTTTGCAAACTTAAGCCATCTCTGTACTCCCGCACCTGCACCCGGAGGCCAGTAATAAGTTATAATCAGCACCCGGTTCATCTTAAATTTTTAAAGTTGTTTAAGCAGGCTTCTGATGCTGACTTTTTCAGCAATTATTTCCCTGAGACCTGATATGGGAACTCTTTCCTGAAGCATTGAGTCACGGTACCTTATGGTAACAGTCTGGTCCTCCAGGGTTTGATGGTCGACGGTAATACAGTAAGGTGTTCCGATAGCATCCTGCCTGCGGTATCTTCTTCCAATGGAATCTTTGTCGTCGTACTGACAATTAAAATCAAACCTGAGGTCTTCAACGATTTTTTCCGCAATTTCGGGCAGCCCGTCTTTCCTGATCAGAGGCAACACGGCAAGTTTAACAGGAGCAAGACAGGATGGCAGTCTGAGAACAACTCTCATGTCCTTTGTGCCGTCCTCTTTTTCGATTTCTTCTTCATAATATGCGGCTGAAATTACATGTAGAAACATTCTGTCGAGTCCGATGGATGTTTCAATAACATAAGGGATGTAAGATTCATTTTTATCAGGGTCGAAGTACTGCATTTTCTTGCCGCTGTATATCTGATGCTGCTTCAGGTCAAAGTCGGTTCTCGAGTGTATTCCTTCAACTTCCTTGAAGCCGAAAGGGAATCTGTATTCGATATCGCATGCAGCATTTGCGTAATGTGCGAGCTTTTCGTGATCGTGGAAACGGTAATTCTCCTTGCCGAAACCAAGTGCCAGATGCCATCTCATTCGTTTTTCTTTCCAGAATTCATACCATTCGAGCTCGGTACCCGGTGTAACAAAATACTGCATTTCCATTTGTTCAAATTCGCGCATACGAAACAGAAACTGCCGGGCAACTATTTCATTACGGAAAGCCTTTCCCACCTGTGCAATTCCGAATGGCACTTTCATTCTGCCGCTTTTCTGAACATTAAGGAAGTTTACAAAAATTCCCTGCGCTGTCTCCGGCCGGAGGTATACCTTTATAGCGCCATCAGCAGTTGAGCCCATTTCGGTTGAAAACATCAGATTGAACTGCCTCACCTCTGTCCAGTTCCTGGTTCCCGATATCGGGCATACTATTTCATTATCGATAATTATTTGACGCAATTCCGCCAGGTTATTTTCCTTCATCGCCCGCGTGTACCGGGAATGAATCTCGTCAATTTTAGCCTGCCATGCCAGAACCCTTTGATTTGTACTTCTGAATTTTGCTTCGTCGAAGGCATCTCCAAATTTTTCTTTGGCTTTCTCTATTTCTTTCTGAATTTTTTCTTCGATCTTATCAATGTGTTCTTCAATAAGCGTATCGGCTCTGTATCTTTTTTTGGAATCTTTGTTGTCGATAAGGGGATCATTGAATGCATCTACATGGCCGGAAGCTTTCCATGTAGTGGGATGCATGAAGATAGCAGCATCAATGCCCACAATGTTACGGTTCAGAAGAACCATACTGTCCCACCAGTATTTTTTTATGTTGTTTTTCAGTTCAACACCATATTGCCCGTAATCGTAAACCGCACTCAGTCCGTCATAAATTTCACTTGACGGAAACACATAACCATATTCTTTGCAATGTGACACAAGTTTCTTAAAGACATCTTCAAAAGCCATAGTATTATGTAATAATCGTAAAACAGGAAGGCAAAAGTAATTTAAAATCTTAATTTTTCAAATTATGTATATATAAGAAGATTCCCTGGTCCGGGAATGTGGAGTAGATTATACATTACCATGCCGGATTGCGGACAGGCAAAAGATTTAACAGATTGTTTTAAGAGAGGATAAAATCAATTTATATCTTTACAATTCAAATTTTGAACAATGAAGATAAGAACGGATTTTCTTGTTATCGGAACGGGTATTGCCGGCTTAATGTTTGCACTCAAGGCATCGAAATATGGGAAAGTAGCAGTTGTCACAAAATCGTCTATCGAAGAGTCAAACACAAGATACGCACAGGGTGGGATAGCTGCTGTAATGAGTGAGACTGATGATTTTGAGAAACATGTACGTGATACTCTGATAGCGGGAGCCGGATACTGTAATGAAGAAGTTGTGAGGATGGTTGTGAAGGAGGCTCCTGAAAGGATAAAAGATCTGATAGATTACGGTGTGAAGTTTGACAGGAAAGAAGACGGTTCATTTGACCTTGGAAAGGAGGGTGGGCATTCTGAACACAGAATACTTCATTACAAGGATAATACAGGGGAAGCAATTCAGAAGGCTCTTGTTGCCAGGGTGAAAGCAAATCCGAATATTAAAGTATATGAAAACCATTTTGCAATTGACATATTAACCCAGCATCAGCTGGGTGAAGAGGTAGAAAAAGGCAAGCCGGATATAACATGTTACGGAGCCTATGTTGCTGATTTAATGAATCCCCGGGTTATAACTTTTCTTACAAAGATTACTGTGATGGCTACAGGCGGGGTTGGGAATGTTTACCTCACAACCACCAACCCTGAGATTGCTACGGGTGATGGTATAGCAATGGTTTACAGGGCAAAGGGTGTAATTGAAAACATGGAATTTATACAATTCCACCCCACGTCGTTTTATGACCCGGGAAGAAGACCTTCATTCCTGATTACTGAAGCTTTAAGAGGCTACGGAGCTGTTCTTAAAAATATGCGGGGAGAAAAATTTATGAACAGGTACGATAGCAGGGGCTCGCTGGCTCCGAGAGACATAGTTGCAAGGGCAATCGATAACGAGATGAAGATATGGGGAGATGACCATGTATGGCTCGACTGCACACATCTCGATCCGGCAGGATTAAGGAAAAATTTTCCGAATATTTACCGGCACTGTCTTGAAAGAGGCATTGACATAACAAGAGATATGATTCCTGTTGTTCCTGCGGCTCATTACTGCTGCGGCGGAATTAAGGTTGATATGCACGGGCAAAGCACAATTGACAGGCTTTATGCTATTGGAGAATGTTCATGCACAGGACTTCATGGAGCAAACCGGCTTGCATCCAATTCACTTATTGAAGGAGCTGTTTATGCACACCGGGCTGCAGAACATGCGGCACAGAGAATCGGCAGTATTGATTATGAAGAAAGAATACCCGATTGGGATTACAAGGGCACCACACATCTGGAGGAAATGATTCTGATTACTCAGAGTACTCGAGAGCTTCAAGGTATAATGAGTAATTATGTGGGAATCGTCAGATCAGACCTCCGTCTTGAAAGAGCATTAAAAAGACTTGAAATTTTATATCAGGAAACAGAAAACCTTTATAAAAAATCACTTATATCAAATAAGATCTGCGAGTTGAGAAACCTAATTAACGTTGGATATCTGATAGTAACGATGGCTAAAAACAGAAGGGAAAGTATAGGTCTTCATTATTCAATTGATTATCCCCGACACACGTTTACTGAATTTTAATATTATCATCTATAATGAATCATCTTGAATCAGCTTTTTACGGGAAGAATGCTTTCTGGCGTTATTTTGTAATGACCGCTGCAGTTTTTATTGCAGCCAATACAATCGGGGCTATCCCGTTGATAGTACTTATTGTTTTGAAAGCTGTTTCTGATCCACAGGCACTTTCTGAACTTGCAAATAATACGGCAAATTATGAAGTACTCGGACTGAATTCAAATGCGGGTCTTGTAGTTATGCTTTTTCCTTTCATTGCCGGGCTCCTTGCATTCATCCTCCTGATAAAACCGTTGAATGCAAGAACTCTCACCGGGACAATCAATGGCACCTCAAAAGTGAGATGGGGAAGGTTGGTGGTTTCTGCTGTGATATGGATGATTATTTCAATAATTTATCTGTTTATTCAGATAAAATATGATAAAGAAAATTTTATACTTAACAACCTCAGTAACACTCTAATTGGTTTAGGAATTATTTCGCTTGTTTTCATACCCTTTCAGGCTGCTTTCGAGGAGATTCTTTTCCGGGGATACCTGATGCAGGGTTTTGCTGTGCTGACGCGTAACAGATGGGCCCCGGTATTACTGACATCACTGCTGTTCGCACTGATGCATCTTGCCAATCCCGAAATAAAGGAATTTGGTTTCCTGAATATGATGCCGCAGTATTTTCTTTTTGGACTTATCTTCGGAATAGCCACTGTTCTAGATGACGGCATTGAAATAGCAATAGGTGCCCATGCCGCTAACAATATTTTTCTCAGTGTGATGGTAACCAATAAGTCATCGGCTTTGAAGACTCCGGCTGTTTTTGAACAGATCGTTATTCATCCATGGTCCGAATTTGCGGGGTTGCTGGCGTCGGCAATAGTTTTTCTGGTAATCCTTAAATATGTCTTCGGATGGAAAGATTTGAAGATGTTGTTCAGGAAAATAAACATACCGGAGAAAATTAAAATAGAGAATAATTACTGAGAAAAATTTCAGGGACCTGCTCAGGCACCGATAATAACAAAATTCAAATTAAAGTTTATAAACTGATGTATTATCTCCTGTCCGGAGGTCTCCCCATTTGTTTTTTATATCCATGATAATTGATTTTATTTCATTGGCATCTGTTGAGGTAAGCAGTTTGAGCCGTGTTTCTCTGAAATGGGGTATACCTTTAAAGTAATTCGACAGGTGCCGGCGCATTTCATATATTGCCGTTAAACCTTCTTTATATCTCAACGACAGGTTAAAATGTTTCAGGGCTATATCTGCTTTTTCAGCCACTGTTGGTTCGGGCAGTAATTCTCCGGTATCGAGAAAATGTCGTATTTCTCTGAAAATCCATGGCCTGCCTACAGATGCCCTTCCTATCATTATTCCGTCCACACCATATCTGTCGAACATCTCTTTTGCTTTCAGTGGTCCGTTTATATCTCCGTTTCCTATTACAGGTATTTTAATTTTCGGGTTGTTTTTTACTTCTCCGATAAGGGTCCAGTCGGCCTGGCCTTTGTAAAGCTGTGCCCGGGTTCTTCCATGAATTGTGATGGCGCTTATTCCCGCATCCTGCAGGCGTTCTGCAACCTCCATGATGTTTATATTGTTTTCATCCCAGCCAAGCCGGGTTTTTACAGTAACCGGCAGTTTTACCGCTTTAACAATTTCGGATGTCATTTCCACCATCAGAGGTATATTCCGGAGCATACCGGCACCTGCTCCACGGTTAGCAATCTTTTTTACCGGGCAGCCGAAATTCAGGTCTATGAGTTCAGGTTCTGACCGCTCTGCCATCTTTGCTGCTTCCACCATAGCATCAATAAGATGACCGTAAAGCTGAATGCCTATAGGCCTCTCTTCATCAAGAAGATTGAGTTTTTTTATACTCTTGTCACCATTCCTTATTAATCCGTCGGAAGAAACAAATTCAGTGTACATGAAATCTGCTCCAAAGCTCTTACAGAGCAACCTGAAAGAAGTATCGGTTACATCTTCCATCGGAGCAAGAAACAACGGACGTTCCCTCAGAGTTATGTTCCCGATTTTCAAACCGGTTAATTTTTAAAATGTTATTTCGTTAATTTTGTGCAAATTTATAAAATGCGAATAAAACCTTTTTCAATCATTACCGAAGACAGGTCGCCACTGAATATGCTGCTTATTCTGGTGTTTTTTATTCTGATTGCCGGTACGGCTGTCTTCAGTTTGTTTCTTCTTGCAGGTTCGATAATATTCAATTTTAAATTTAATGATTTTATCAGCATATCGGAAAGCTTACCTGTTTCAGAAATAAATATTGTCAGATTTTCCCTGGTTGCCCAGCAACTTTCATTTTTTTTACTCCCATCGGTTTTATTTCTTATGATATATTTAAAAAGAGAATCAGAAATTGATCTTTTCAGAGGACAGGTCAAAACGACAGAGTTATTAATGGTTTTCATTCTTGCTTTTATGGCGACATATGTAACAACATGGACAGGGAACATAAATTCAAAGCTGGTTTTTCCTCAAGGATTTACCGGAATTGAAGAGTGGATGAAGGAGAAGGAATCAAGGGCTGCGGAAATAACCGGTTCTCTTATGAAAACGCCGGATCTGTATACCTATATTCTGAATCTTTTTATTATGGCACTGATTCCGGCAATAAGTGAGGAACTGATATTCCGGGGGGTTGTCCAGCAGGTTATAAGAAAGTTACTGCATTCAGGGCATCTGGCTGTATGGATTACGGCTTTTATATTCAGTGCCATACATTTACAATTTTACGGCTTTTTGCCCAGACTTATTCTGGGATTGATTTTCGGATATATTTTTATATGGACAGGAAATATCATTGTTCCAATAGCTGCACACTTTTTCAATAATTTCATTGCTGTTACTTTTTCTTTTATTTACGGGTGGGATAAAATCACCGATGCAATTTCCGGAGATAGTGCTGTGAAAATAGCAGATATACCTTTTATTCAGATACTTACAGGCGGTATTGTTCTGTTTTATTTCTGGAAGAATAACAGAAAAATCCAGGGCAGCAGTAAGAGTATTTCTAAGGAATAGTTTATCCGTTTTCAACTGGTGAATTTGATTCTGCAAGTTCCCCTTTTCGCAGGTAATATATTAAACCGTATTCTTCGCACTTTTCCCTTCGCATGCCGGCCGGCAATGAGGAAAAATATTTTTCCACCTCATTCCAGATGTTCTGGATTATTTCATCAGCTTCCTTTCTCAGTTCATTATTTTTCTCAGATATTAAGGTTGCTTTTTCGTTCAGTGCTTTTTTTGCGTTCAGGGCTTCGATAAATTGCTCATAGCGTACTTTAACAACTGCAATTGTCGGATTGGTAATAGGAGTTCCTCCTTTTTTTATCCTGAGAGTTTCCCCCTCGATGATCCTTTTTCCCCAGTTTACAATTTCGCTTTCGGTGTTGAGCATGGGCACAGTCAGTTCATTGGTGGGAAGTCCGTAGAATGCTCTGGTTTCAGCCGGGAGGTCTCCTCTGAAGATAGCCATATTCATCACTCTGATAAAATGTGAAGTATAAATACGGGCTTTGCGAACTATTTCACAGTAATTTTTGACTTTCCTCACCTGAGCAGTATAATACTGGCGCTGCAGTTTGATGGCGTTTTCAAATTCGGGTAAAAACTTCTGCAGTCTCATCAGCAGTTTTTGTGAAAAAGCAAGTTTGTGCGGAGGTATTTCATTTCCCATTATTAGGGCGGTTCTCAGGGCCCTGATTCTTGCACTGTCGGTGTTTGGCAATCGGCGGTATGGCATTTGAAAAGATGTTGAAAAAATGTTAATAACTCAGCGAATATAGTAATATTTTGTTAATAACAAAATCCCTTCGCATATTTTAACTAAAAAAATTAAAATCACTTGTTATATCATTCAGAGGTTATTACCTTAGCCTTTGATTAACATTAAAAAACAGATCATGTTCAGCAATAACGTTTATTTAAAAAGAAGACAGAGACTCATGGACATCATAAAGTCCGGAATTGCCCTTTTTCCGGGGAATGTTGAGTCGCCGGTCAACTATCCCGCCAATCCCTATCATTTCAGGCAGGACAGCACTTTTCTTTATTATTTCGGACTTGATATTCCCGGTCTTGTCGGGGTGATTGACTTTGACCGCGGTGAAGAATGGATTTTCGGCAATGATTTTGATCTGGATGACATCGTGTGGATGGGACCGCAACCAACAATAAAGGAGCTTGCTTTAAAGTGTGGTGTGATGAAAACAGACTCTCTTAAAAAACTTGAGGAATTTGTAAATAATGCAGTCTCAAATAGTCGAAAAATACATTTTCTGCCTCCTTACAGAGGTGAAACGAAAATGATGCTCGGTGCTCTTTTGAAGGAGAATCCTTGTAAAATGAAAACTCTGGCTTCGGAAGAGCTTATTAAGGCAGTTGTATCGATGAGGATAATAAAAGAAGCAATTGAGATTGAAGAAATTGAGAAAGCTGTTAATATTTCCTGGGATATGCATGTTACTGCAATGAAGATGTGCAGGGAAGGAGTCAGGGAACAGGAAATTTTTGGAGTTATTGAAGGAATTGCCTGGTCGAAGGGGGCCGGTCCGGCTTTTCCGATAATACTTAGCATAAACGGTCAGACACTTCATAACCATGCACATAATAATATTCTTGTAAAAGGAAGAATGATGGTTACGGATGCCGGGGCAGAATCCCCGCTGCATTATGCATCGGATATAACCCGTACAACTCCAGTCGGTGGTAAATTTGACAGGAGACAGAGAGAAATCTATGAAGTTGTATTGAGAGCCAATAATCTGGCTATCAGTGAAGCACAGCCCGGAAAATCATTTCGTCAGATTCATATTGATGCATGTAAGGCTATAGCACAGGGGATGAAAGACATTGGCCTGATGAAAGGTGATGTTGAAGAAGCCGTGATGCAGGGAGCACATGCCCTGTTTATGCCTCATGGACTCGGTCATATGCTGGGGCTGGATGTTCATGACATGGAGGGATTGGGTGAAAATTATGTCGGCTATAATGCGAAGACAAAACGCAGTGATCAGTTCGGGCTTTCTTATCTGAGGTTTGCCCTTGAATGCAAACCCGGACATGTAATTACGATTGAGCCGGGTTGTTATTTTATACCTCAACTTATTGACAGGTGGAAATCGGAAGGTAAGTTCAGGGACTATATATGTTATGATAAGATTGAATCATACAGGGATTTTGGTGGCGTGAGGATTGAAGATAATATTGTAATAACGGAAACAGGATGTCGTCTTCTGGGCAGGCCTGTTCCGAAAACGCCGGAAGAGGTGGAATCGGTTTGTGATTAATTTCTGCCGGCAGCAGTACTGGCTGGCTGTGTTTGGGACTGACGAACAGCACGACCCGGGAACACTGCAATACTTTCATGACCGGAAGCATCAACCGACTGAACCGCAAAGAAGAAATTGTCTTTTGAATATGGCAGCGTAACTTCCGTACCTGTTACGAATATTTTCTTCTCCCACAGGGGCTGGTATGTTTCTCTAATAAGTACATAATATCCTGCAGGTTTAATTCCTTTAGCAGGTTCTTCCCATCTAAGGGTTGTGGTATTGCTCAGTCCGGCCGTTACAATGCCGCAATTTCTGGGTTCGTATGGTGCCAGTGCAAGATTGGCAGCTACCGCCAGGTTTATTCCTGTGTTTTTTCTTACATATTCATAATCAACATATTCCGGAAGATCTCCCAGTTGTTTACCATTGACAACTGCAGGAACTTTATGTGTTCTATCGTAGTTTTCGTTGAATTCACATATTCGAACGGCGGGAAAACCCTGCTGGCTGAACGGGGTATGGTCGCCACCACGCCCAAAGCGGTCGTTACGGAATATGAGTGTAACATTTATCTGGTCTACGTAGCGCTCTCCCACTTCTTTAATGTAACGGGCAAGCTGACGTGCCCTGCTGTCATTCTCACCCGAGGTGTATCTTCTTAATGCAGCCATCTGTTCGGTTTCATATGCAGGTACTCCTTCACTGAAAACCCTTACTTTCATGTTATCGTTCAGCATGGTTTCACTGGAACCGCTGTTGCCAATCATATCATTGTTGAGCATGGCAATTATATTCCAGTTCTCCTGCTTTGCTTTTAATGCCATGTACCTCGATCCGTAAAGGCCATGCTCCTCACCTGAAAACGCCATAAATACAATTGTGGAAGAGAACTTTACAGGAGCCATTATTCTCAGCATCTCGAGGAGGGCTGCTATACCTGAGGCATCATCATCGGCACCGGGAGCAAAACTTGTAAAATCATTATCAGCTTCCGCGCGGGAATCAAGATGAGCTCCTATAACAATTATCCTGTCATCATCGGGATTAACTCCCCTGAGAGTTGCAATTACATTTTTCAAATTTACCTCATAAGGTATTCTTTGACCTTCCCCACCCGCTTTGTATTCTTCAAATTTTACTGATAGTCTTCCGCCTGATACCGGTATATACTTTTCCATTTCAGCTTTTATCCAGTTCCATGCCGCCCCTATTCCTTTTTCAGGGTTATCCTGTTCGCTCATGTTGTGACGTGTATGAAAACTGACAAGTTTTCTCACGTACGATTCAAGATTTTCTCTTGAAATCGCGTCAACCATTTTCCTGATAAGGGGGTCGCGGTTGACTATGGTCTGGGAAGTTGACGAAAGTAATGACATAATTAATAAGCAAGTTATGAAAGTTTTTTTCATCTGCTTCAGTTTTAATAAGCTTTGTAATACTCCCGGTTTAATCTGGCAATATTGGCTATTTTGATTTTTTTGGGGCATTCAGCCTCACATGCACCAGTGTTTGAGCAGTTTCCGAAACCGAGTTCATCCATTTTCTCCACCATTGCTCTTACTCTCTCTTTTGCTTCCGGTCGTCCCTGTGGGAGGAGGGCAAACTGTGATATTTTTGCGGAAACAAAGAGCATAGCTGATGCATTTTTGCAGGCGGCCACACATGCACCGCATCCTATGCATATAGCGGCATCGAATGCCATATCTGCATTTTGTTTTCTTACGGGAATTGAATTTGCTTCGGGTGCCGAACCGGTATCCACGGAAATGAAACCGCCTGCTATCTGTATTCTGTCGAAAGCGCTTCGGTCAACTATCAGATCTTTTATAACCGGAAAAGGCTTTGCCCTCCAGGGTTCAACCCATAAAGTGTCGCCGTCGTTAAAGTACCTCATTGAAAGATGGCAGGTAGTTATACCTGATACAGGCCCGTGCGGATGCCCGTTAATATAAATACCGCATGAGCCGCATATTCCCTCACGGCAGTCGTGGTCAAAAGCCACCGGATCATTACCTTCTTTAATAAGTTTCTGGTTAAGTGCATCAAGCATCTCAAGAAAAGACATCTCCGGAGAAATATTCTCCATATGGTATGTCTCAAACCTGCCCTTTGACCGGGAATCTTTCTGCCTCCAGATTTTCAGTGTAAGATTCATATTTTAGAATTCGTTTATTATTTATCATTTTTTACAGGCTTTCTACAATGCTCTCATCCCTCACAAATCATCTCTCATCTCTAATCTCTCACCTCTCACCTCTATTTATAACTTCTCTCTTTCAGTTCCACTGTTTCAAATATCAGTTCTTCCTTATGAAGAACAGGGGGGTTATTTTCACCGGCATATTCCCAGGCTGCAACGTATGCAAATTCTTTATCGTTTCGCATGGGTTCGCCGTCGGGTGTCTGGTATTCCTCCCTGAAGTGGGCACCGCACGATTCTTTACGGTTAAGAGCATCAATAACCAGCAGTTCCGCCAGTTCCAGGAAATCAGCAACTCTCCCGGCTTTTTCAAGTTCCTGATTCAATTCGTTCATACTTCCCGGGACTTTAAGGTTCTTCCAGAACTCCTCTCTCAACTCACGAATCAGAGTCAAAGCCTTTGTCAGTCCTTCCTCATTTCGAACCATGCCTGCATAATCCCACATAATTTTTCCAAGTCTCTTATGGAAAGATGATGCCGTTTCTTTACCGTTCACCGAGAGGAGTTTTACAAGCCTTTCAACGGCACCTTTTTCGGCTTCTTCAAATTCAGGAAGGTTAACCGGCAGGTGCGGCACTTTTATCTGGTCAGCAAGGTAATTGCTTATTGTGTTTGGAAGTATAAAATAACCATCTCCTGCAGCCTGCATCAACGAACTTGCACCGAGTCGGTTGGCACCGTGATCGGAAAAATTACATTCACCTATGGCATAAAGACCGGGTATTGTTGTCATAAGTTCATAATCCACCCACAGTCCTCCCATTGTATAATGACCGGCGGGGTAAATCATCATTGGTTCATCGTAGGGGTCTTTGCCGGTTATGATTTTGTAAAGTTCAAACAGGTTTCCATATTTATCTTCTATTGCCTTTTTCCCCTGTTTTTTTATGGCATCCCTGAAATCGAGATAAACAGCCAGACCTGTTTTACCCACTCCGTAACCGGCATCACATCTTTCTTTTACTGCCCTGGAGCCGACATCACGCGGTACCAGGTTGCCATACGCAGGGTACCTTCTTTCGAGAAAATAATCTCTTTCCTCTTCGGGTATGTCGTTGGGATTTCTTGTATCACCTTTTGCTTTCGGAACCCACATACGGCCATCATTGCGGAGCGATTCCGACATAAGAGTCAGTTTGGATTGGTAGTCGTTTAATTGTGGCACACATGTCGGGTGTATCTGAATAAAACTTGGATTGGCAAAGAAAGCTCCTTTTTTATATGCTTTCCATGCAGCTGACGGATTTGAATTTACAGCGAGGGTTGAAAGATAATATATTGTGCCGTAGCCGCCTGTTGCTAGAACGACTGCATGAGCTGCGTGTCTTTCGATTTCTCCGGTTATAAGATTGCGGGTTATTATTCCACGGGCTCTGCCTTCAACAATGACCAGATCGAGCATTTCCCTTCGCGGGAACATGGTAACAGTTCCTTTTTTAATCTGCCTGTTAAGTGAGGAATAGCATCCAAGAAGGCATTGCTGGCCTGTCTGTCCTCTGGCGTAAAAGGTTCTCGAAACCTGTACGCCTCCAAATGAACGGGTGTCAAGTGTACCACCGTAATCTCGGGCAAAAGGGACGCCAAGAGCAGTAAAGTGGTCAATCACCTTATTACTAACTTCGGCGGCACGGTAAACATTAGCTTCACGCGAACGGTAATCACCTCCTTTTATCATATCGTAAAAGAGCCTGTAAACACTGTCACCGTCGTTTTTATAATTTTTTGCGGCGTTAATTCCTCCCTGGGCAGCTACCGAATGTGCTCTCCGTGGAGAATCCTGATAACAGAAAACTTTTACATTGTAACCAAGTTCGCCAAGAGCCGAAGCAGCAGCAGCGCCCGAAATGCCCGTACCCACAATAATTATGTCGAGCTTCTTCCTGTTGGCAGGACTTACCAGTTTAACATTCTCTTTAAATCTGGTCCATTTTTCAGAAAGAGGACCTTCAGGTATTTTTGAGTTCAGTTTGGTCATATATTTTTTTATTAAAGTACTCACCCCTTGGGGTATATCTTCTTGTTTAAAATTATTAAAGAAAAGAAATAGACTATGTTATTATTATCTGAAACGCCATAATATTATTGCGATTGTTGCGAAGCCTGCAGGAATAACAATTGAATAGACCCATGCAAAAATTTTAATTACAGGAGTCCATATCCGGTGATTGAGTCCCAGCGTCTGGAAAGCTGAATAAAATGCATGATGCAGATGAAATCCGAGAAGCAGAAAGCAAATCAGATAGATGTAATTATATACGGGAATTTTAAAGAGTGCATGTGCCACTGAATAAAAATCTTCCGGATTTCCTTCCACAATTCCCAGTTTTATAAAAAAGAAATTAAAAAAATGTATTATCAGAAAAGTCAGGACAGAGAGGCCGGTCCATATCATAAATCTCGAAAAAGAAGAAGTTTCTGATTTATGGCCGCTGGCATACCTTATCGGACGCGCTGTCCAGTTTTGAATCTGTAACCAGATTCCGTATGAAATATGAACAATTAGTGCGGTGAAAAGGATTACCTCAAATACTTTTATTACCGGAAAGGAAGCCATAAAATGGGCAGCCCTGTTGAATGGCAAAGGATCACTTTTCAGGAGCATAAGATTGATTGTCAGATGAACCGGCAGAAACAAAATCAAAAAGAGTCCTGCAATTGCCATTACAAATTTTTTCGAAACGGATGAAAAAAGAATCTTGTACATTGACTGGTTAAATGTTTGTTAGCACATAAATAAAAACAAAATACATGCTTATAAAATTAATTTAAAAATTGTGAAATAATCATGTAATATTATCAATAAAAAATAACAGGCCGCATTGATCATTTAATTCCATTTGAGTACTTTTGGAGAAAACATCAAATAAATTGAAACATTATTTTCACTTCAGGGGAAAGAAGATTTATTACGCCGATAAAGGCGTTGGGCAGGTAATAGTTCTTATACATGGTTATCTTGAGACCTCAGAGATATGGGAGAGTTTTGCCAATTCACTGGCAGGCAGCTACAGGGTTCTTTCCCTCGATCTTCCGGGACACGGCAGCTCAGACATTTATAATCATACGCATACAATGGAATTTATGGCTGAGGTAACGGAAGGACTTCTGAATGCTACGGGAACGGACAAAGCATTTATTATTGGTCATTCAATGGGTGGGTATGTTACACTGGCTTTTCTCGAAAAATCCCCGCATAAACTTCTGGGTTATTGCCTGTTTCATTCACATCCTTTTGCTGATACTCCTGAAGTTTTAAAAAGGAGAGAAAATGACATACAAATGATTGAAGCAGGTAAAAAATTTATGATCTACCCCGAAGCCATAAGGCGGATGTATGCGGATGTAAACCTGGAGAAATTTCATGATGCAATTGAAAGGTCAAAGAGGATTGCTTCCGGGATAAGGGATGAAGGAATAACTGCCGTTTTGAGGGGTATGATGGCAAGGCCATCAAGGGTTCACCTTATGGAGGAGGGGAAAGTTCCCTGCTTGTGGATTCTCGGCGAAAAGGATAACTACATCAATTGCCAGCAGATGAAATCCCGCGTAAGGCTTCCAGCTAACGCAGAACTTGTTATTCTTAATAATTCCGGACACATGGGGTTTATTGAAGAAGAAGAAAAATCACGGCAGATAGTATTGAACTTTCTCAGTAAAATTTAATAAATATATTATTCCGGTTATAATTCTGAAGAAAAATTTTCTTTAAAATTAGTATGCCATAACTGTATTGATTTACAGCAGAAACGAAAGGTGTTTTCTAATGTCATTTTTAAAAATAACCAGACAGTATTAAAAATTTGTCTACATTTTGATTATGAACATAAGTTCATTATATTTGCGATTGAATTATTATTGTATGTCACCGCGTCCGTTAAAATTACGTCGAGTAAGTAAACCCCCGGTTATTGCGGGTATGAAGCCGTATGGTTTTACCGTAAAAGAAAAGAGTACCGAGTCGGTTTTTCTGAATCTTGAAGAGTATGAATCAATCAGGCTTTGTGACCATCTTATGCTCCATCAGTGCCATGCAGCCGATATAATGGGGGTTTCTCGGCCTACTTTTACGCGTATATATGCTGCTGCCAGAATAAAGATAGCCGAAGCGCTTGTTACAGGTAAACAGATAATTATAGAAGGCGGGAAGGTCTACTTTGACAACAACTGGTACTCCTGCAACGAATGCGGTTGTTATTTCAATAATCCGGAGCCGGAAATAAAACCTGAAAAATGTCCGTTATGCGGTAGCAGCAATTTTACTAATTATGATCTTCTTCCAGAAGAAATTGATATTGAGAAAGCGTCAATTAAAACAGTTTTTCAACAAAATTTCTGTGGCAGAAGAAGAGCGGGCAGAAGAAGGGGTTTTGAAAACCATCAAAAATAAATGAATATGAAAATTGCAATTACAAGTGTAGGAAATTCAATTGACAGTAAAATTGACCAGCGGTTTGGCCGCTGTGAGTATTTTGTGATTTATGACACCGATACAGGTGATATAGAAATATTGCCGAACCCGAATAAAGATGCAACCGGAGGTGCCGGACCTGCTTCGGTGCAACTGATTGCTTCCCGGAATGTTCAAAAAATAATTTCAGGTGAGTTTGGTGCTAAAGTTAAACCGTTGCTCGACAGTCTGAAAATTCAGATGGTGATTCTTAAGGATCCTGAGAAATCAATCAGGGATATTATAAGTATGTTGAAACATTAAAAATTAAAGTTATGCCACGTATGGATGGAACAGGACCTGAAGGAAAGGGTCCGGGCACAGGCAGAAGATTGGGAAGATGCAGAAAAGGTAAAAATTATGACCCAGGGTCCCAGCAACCGGGTAGTGGCCGCAATAGAGGCTGCCAACCAGGTGCAGGACGAGTAAGAGGAAGAGGTAGAAGTGCAGGGAAAGGTCAGGTAAATGAAAATCAATAATGCATTTACCCTTTTAACAATAATCTGAGTTGTGTTTTAGTGTAATAAAAGTTTTTAATTATGAAAAAACGTATAGCAATTCCACTGGAAGAAGACATTTTATGCGAGCATTTTGGTCATTGCCGGCAATTTGCAATTGTTGATGTAGATGGCGGAATGATAACAGGAGAAACACTGGTTACACCTCCGCCTCATGAACCAGGCTTGCTTCCTTCATGGCTTGCGGGTAAAGGAGTGACTGACATTATTGCCGGAGGAATGGGGCACAGGGCTATTGACCTGTTTAACAGACATAAAATCAACGTATTCGTAGGCGCACCGTTAAAAAATTATAACGACCTGGTTAAAGATTTTCTGAATGGTACTCTGGAAGCAGGTGCAAATTACTGTAATCATTAATCGGCAGATTAAATGATATCAGACTACCGGTGTTTCTTTTGCTTTGCAAGAGCTATTGAAAAACTTATTGCAAGAGAAAATCTTGCACCCGATACAGGCAACTGTGCGAATGATTAAGAAACAGAAATATTTCTTTACCGGGTTATGATAACCTTCGGACCAATACCTTCAAGAAGACTTGGTAAAAGCCTCGGGATTAACAATATTGTTTCACCGAAAACATGTTCTTATGCATGTATATATTGTCAGGTGGGGCAGACTCTTATACAGACATCCGGGAGAAAATTATTTTTTGAACCTCAGCTGATTTATAAAGAGGTTGGGCAACATCTTGAAAAACTAAATGCTGAAAGTTATCCGGATTATTTAACATTTGTGTCAAATGGTGAGCCCACCCTTGATATTAATCTGGGTAAAAGTATTGAATTATTGAAAAAGTTTGGTTTACCTGTTGCAGTGATTACTAATGGCTCATTACTATGGGATAATTCTGTTTATGACGATTTATTTGCAACTGACTGGATATCTGTTAAGATGGACGCCGGTAATGAATCTTTATGGCAAAAGGTGAATCGTCCCTCACCTTTACTCATTTTTGAGAAAATCATAAACAGTATAATTCATTTTGCCTCCCGGTACCAGGGTAAACTATGTACTGAAACCATGCTGATAAAGGGCATAAATGATAATGATGAAAATTTTATGACTCTTTCCGGATTAATAAAAGAGATTAATCCTGCCACAGCATATCTTGCGATTCCTACCCGGCCGCCATCATGTAAAACAGTAAAACCTGCAGAGCCTGATATTCTTAATCGGGCATGGCAGATTTTTAGTGATAAAAATATTAAAACCGAATTTCTGACAGGATTTGAAGGCACAGCAACCGGATATACAGGAAATATATATGAGGACATACTTAACATAACGGCCGTTCATCCGTTACGGGAAGACATGCTTATTGATCTGCTTGAAAAAGATAATGCCGGTTACGAGGTGGTGGAATCCCTGATCAAACAAAAATTAATAAGGATTTCAGTTTACAACGGTAAAAAGTTTTTCCTGAGGGATTATCACCTGATTATCTGACGAATAGTTTTAAATGCATGATAGAATAAATGTTAAATATGATTTTGTTTTTTCGCAGGTGACAGATATAGAAAAAATTTATTAATCAAACCGGACAATGGTTAAAATTGCTGTGGCAAGCGGAAAAGGTGGAACGGGCAAGACTTTCATTGCAGTTAACATGTTTTATGTACTGAAAAGAAAAGGAGACAGAGTTTTGCTGGTTGACTGTGATGCCGAAGCCCCGGACAGTATGTTGTTTTTTAAAGCTGAACCGGTTCGGCAGACTGAAATCTTTCAACAGGTGCCGGTTATTGATGCTGACAAGTGTACTTTTTGCGGTAAATGTCATGAGTACTGTAATTATAATGCTATTTTCATTCTGCCGCCTTTTAAAGTAATCAAAGTTATTGAAGACCTGTGTCATGGATGCGGGGCATGTACCGTTGCTTGCAATTACGAAGCAATTACTGAAAAACCTGTTTCCCTGGGCCATATAACTCAGTTTTCGGATGATGAAAATTACTTATTTATTGAAGCACGTACGAATGTTGGCGTAAGGTCGCCGGTCCCGGTTATTAAAGCTGCTGTCAGACAGATTGATGAAAAGGCTGATGTTGTTATACTGGACTCTCCTCCGGGAACATCATGCCCGTTCGTACAGACGGTTGCAGCCGCCGATTATATAATTCTGGTGACAGAACCAACACCGTTCGGAGTCAGAGATCTTCTTTACAGTGTGGAAACACTGAAAAAAATGGATAAAAGTTTCGGAGTTATTATTAACAGGGCAGATATGGGTGACAAGGAAGTGTATAGCTATTTAAAAGATGAAGGAATAAATCTGCTGCTTGAAATACCTTTTGAAAAAAAATATGCAGAACTCTATTCTGCAGGTAAAATTGTTGCGGAAACCGATACGGTTTTTGCAGATCGGCTTCAGGAAGTGGTTAATACTATATTATTAAATCATGGAACTGGCAGTAATCAGCGGTAAGGGAGGAACCGGAAAATCGAGCATTAGTGCTTCATTTGCGACACTTGAAGGCAACGTGGTACTTGCCGACTGCGACGTTGATGCTGCGAATCTCTATCTGCTTTTTAATCCTTTGAAAGAAGAAGAAAATATATTTGTGGGTGCTTACAAGGCAAAGATTGATTATAATAAATGCACGGGTTGCAGCCTTTGCATTGATTTCTGCAGATTTGATGCTATCTCTACGGTTAACGGGAGGGTTGAAATATCGGAAATCAATTGTGACGGTTGTTTTCTTTGTTCAAGGATATGTCCCGTAAATGCCATAAGTATGACAGCGAGCAATAAAAGCAGATTGTATTCGGGAAAGTTCCGTTATGGCAGAATGGTTTACGGGATACTTGCCCCCGGGGAAGAAAATTCAGGGAAACTGGTAAGCATGGTAAGAAATAAGGCAAAAGAAGAGTCTGAAAGAAATGGTAAATGCAATATTATTCTTGACGGCCCACCCGGAACAGGCTGCCCTGTGATTTCAACAATAACGGGCGTTGATAAGGTGGTTATTGTAACAGAACCCACGCTTTCAGGCCTGTCAGATCTTGAAAGAAGTGTTGAACTTGTAAAAATATTTAACCTTAAAATATTTGTGATTATAAATAAATATGACCTTAATCCTTCAGTGGCAGACCAGATTGAAACCTTGTGTCTGAAAAAGGGTATTGCCGTTGTGGGTCGTCTGCCGTTTGATGAAAACATTATTAAGGCAATGGTGCTTAGGAAAAGTATTATTGAATTAAACCCGGAACTGGAAATAAGTAAAAAAATTAATATGATATGGAACAGAATAAAGAATCAGGAAAAGTAAAGGGACTTTTTGAAAAGTTGCCGATGGAGGGAGTTAAGAACATTATTGTTATAGCATCAGGCAAAGGAGGCGTTGGAAAATCAACCGTTGCAGCAAATCTTGCTGTTGCAATGGCACGTAACGGATTCAGTACCGCACTTGTTGATGCTGATATTTTCGGACCATCTATACCCAGGATGTTTGGAGTTGAGGATATTATACCTGAAGTTGCAGTATTTGGTGATAAGGAAGTTATATTTCCGGTTATTAAATATGGAGTAAAAATTATATCAATTGGTTTTTTTATAAACCGTAATCAGTCTGTGATTTGGAGAGGTCCAATGGCCGGGAAGGCTCTTACACAGCTTCTCGAGCAGACTGACTGGGGTGAGATTGATTATATGTTTATAGATTTCCCTCCGGGTACAAGCGATATTCAACTCACAACGGTTCAGAAACTGAATTTAAAAGGAGCTGTTATCGTTACTACTCCTCAGGAAATTTCACTTAATGATGCCAGAAAAGCCGCATCAATGTTCAGAAACCCCGATCTTAATGTGCCGATTATTGGAGTAATAGAAAATATGTCGTGGTTTACACCTGAAAATCATCCTGATGAGGTTTATTATATATTCGGCAAAGGAGGAGGATTAAGACTGGCAAAAGAATTCGATACGGTTCTTCTCGGACAGATACCGTTGGTTCTTGAAGTCGGCAAAGGAGCAGAAGAAGGTAAAACCGTCTTTTCACTCAATAACAAAAATATTGTTGAAGCATTTGAAAAAATTGCTGGAGCAATAGCAAATGGATAAACGCGTATCCGCGTCATCCGTGTGCCATGAATAAAAAATAACAATATGTTATCAGACAATAGCACACGGATAACACAGATAAGACAGATGACCACGGATTAAATCTGTGTAAATCCGTCACATCCGCGTCATCCGTGTGCCAATTAATATATAATAATGAAAAAAAGCTTTTTAACCACAGAGTTCACAGAGTTTCCCAGCCCTCAGGCTGCCCAGCTACAGAGTTACACTGTTTGCACCTGCCCCCTCAACCTCAAACCTTAAACATAAATCGGCTCAGCCTCGTTAAAATTTTATATTAATTTTATCTTTGTCATTGAAAAGATGATTAGTAAATTCTTAACTATATGCCGGTAGTCCGTTTTAGTGTCAGCCTTGAAAAAGAACTGCTCGGTGAACTCGACCAGTATGTGAAGGAAAATAATTTTTCAAACCGGTCGCAGGGGCTGAGACATCTGATTGAGAAACATATTGTGGAGAAAAAATGGCAATGCAATAATATTGTTGCTGGTGCCATTGTCATGTTATACGACCATCATAAAAAAGATATACTTGCCAGATCGAATGAAATACAGCACAATTATTTTAATGTGATTCTGTCGTCACAACATTTTCATCTCAGCCATGATACCTGCCTTGAAATTATTGCAGTAAAAGGAAAGGCAAAGATACTTACTGAATTATCCGATAAACTTATCAGCATTAAAGGCATAAAGCACGGAAAATTGATAATGAGTAAAGCAGATTAATATATTTTTTTATTTTTGCAGTAACACATTTTTGAAAAAACGTAATACTTTTTTATTATGAAAAAATTAATTGCAGTTTTGATTTCAGGATTATTCTTTCTAACCTGTCCTGTGTTTTCGCAACAGGAAGGTCATGTTTCACTGAAGGATACAATAAATCTTGATGAGGTAGTTGTTACCGGCACAACTGTTAAGGTTAACCGGCATTATGTACCTGTGTCTGTGTCGGTAGTAGGGGGGAGGCGGATAAGCGAAAGCACTGAAACCGCTCTTCTACCGGTTTTAAATGGAAGAATTCCCGGCTTGTTTGTTACAGAAAGGGGAGTAATGGGTTTCGGAGTTGCCACAGGTGCTGCCGGACAGATTTCGATAAGGGGAATAGGGGGCAACCCAACTACCGGTGTGTTGATGCTCATTGACGGCCATCCACAGTTTATGGGAATATTCGGTCATCCATTGCCCGATTCGTATGTTGCTTCTGATGTTGAAAAAGTGGAGGTCATTAGAGGTCCTGCCTCAATATTGTATGGTTCTAACGCTATGGGAGGGGTAATAAATATTATTACAAAAAAACAAATTGAAGACGGGTTGCATGGCAATGCTCATATTATGTACGGATCATATAATACCCAGAAATATATGGCATCGGCCGGCTATAAAAAGAATAAATTCAGCACATTCTTATCAGTAAATCATGATCAGACCGATGGACACAGGCCAAATTCCGACTTCAATATTACGAACGGATATATTAAGCTTGGTTATCAACTTCTTCAGGGAGTTGACATCCATACCGATTTCAGTCTTGCAAAATTCAAAGCCACTGATCCGGGACCTGATACAGTCAATGCATTGCCTGGTAACTCGCTCGATATTAAAAGAGGTTACTGGGCATTTACCGCAGATAACAGTACCGGTATTTTTTCAGGGACTTTTAAACTTTTTTACAATTTCGGGGAACATGTTATATCGGACGGGTTTCACTCGTATGATAAAAATTATGGTGTGAATATCTACCAGACGGCACGGCTTTTTAACGGTAATAACCTTACAATTGGAGGCGATTATCTTGTTTACGGAGGGAAGGCCGATAATGAGAGAACAGGAATGCACATTACCGACACCACGGTTTATGATGCAGGAATATATGGGTTTGTGAAGCAGACGCTTTTTGAGAAATTTACTGTCAATGCAGGCCTGAGGATGCAGAATCATAAGGTTTACGGAACAATATGGATTCCTGCCGGAGGTATCACATGGAAATTCACCGGTAATTCAAGCTTAAAGTTATCTGTTTCGAAAGGATTCAGAAGCCCAACCATAAGAGAACTCTTTGTGTGGAATCATAATGTGAATCTCAATCCTGAAACGGTGATGAACTATGAAACCGGCATTCTGATGAATTTTAATAATAAAATTAACCTTGAGCTGACAGGTTTTATTGTTGATGGTGATAACATGATTATTAATGTTCCTATGCAGGGACTCCGTAATGCCGGTGAGGTTCACAATAAAGGAATTGAATTCAGCGGTAATTTTAATCCTGTTGAGAAGCTGTCATTTGATGTTACCTATACATATACCGGTATGAAAAATATTGTATATGCCACCCCAAGGCATAATCTATATCTAAGCGGCAGTTATACCCTGGGGAAACTGAAGTTTTCAGCTTCATTGCAGCATATTGATCACTTAGATACCAATCCGGCAGTCAATAAAGAAGCCTATGAAACATACACGCTGGTAAATTCAAAAATTTCATATTCCCCGTTCAGATATACTGAATTTTTCCTGAGCGGTGAAAATCTGTTGAACCAGAAGTATGCCACAAACATTTATTATACGATGCCCGGAATAACCGTTTTCGGAGGCATAAAACTGCGGCTTTAAAACGATATACTCAGTCGCAGAAATATATTCCTTCCCGGTTCAACGCTAATACTTCCCCTGTTAGTTGCAAGGTGGTTGGTATATTTCCGGTCGGTTATGTTGTCAATTCCTGCGAAAATTTGGATTCTGGTTTTCCATAGCTTTATCCTTTCAGAGTTGAATGATATATCGTAACGTGCATAACCTCCGGTCTTCTTTTCGCCTTCTGCAACTTTATCCTGTTTTGCTGCACCGGAAGCAACAAATTCTGCAGAACCTATTCCCCTTAGTGAATAGCGGATTCCCGCCCTTCCGTTAAGCGGCGGGATCTGGGGTAAATTGGCATCGGCCTCAATATCCTTTCCCCTTACATAAGCACCTGACGCAAAAAGGGTAAAAGCAGGGTGGAAACTATACTGGATTCCCAGATCGAATCCATATAAAGCTGCCCTGCTCACGTTGGCATTTACGAGGGCAGGAAGAGTATCGATTGTGCCTTCTGCAGGACCGGTGTTAATTGTATAAATAAACTGCCCCGGTGTTTCAACAATCATGTCAGAAATACGGTTATAGAAAAGATTGGCCTGAAAAACAAAATCGGGTTTCCAGATTCTTATACCAATGTCTGTAAGAAAACCGTTTTCGGGTTTTAATTCAGGATCTCCGAGCCGGACATAGTTGCCGAGGTCGATATATTTAAATCGTTCTTCCAGGGAGGGAGCCCTGAAAGAACGTGCTAAATTGAGCGAAAGATCGGTATTGTTAAACAGCCTGTAAATTGTTCCGATATTTGAGCTCCAGGAAAGACTTGTTTCTTTGCCTTCTTCAAAAGTGATTCTCTGGTTCGGAGGAGTATCGTTTCTCACCCCGTTCACGATAATATAATCAACATCAAAACCTCTTTCGTTTTTAACAATAATACCATCAATACGGCCACCGGCAATAATTTTCAGCTTATCATTCAGGAATGTAGCTTCATCCTGAATGAAAATGCCTGAGCTCGTGAATGATGATTCAGGAATCGGTGTTTCGCCCCGCACGATGTTGTTGGTCCTGACTACTACACCTTCAGTGTTGAGAACTTCTGTCTTAATGTATTTTGTACGTTCGGTTATTATCTTTCTTGTCCAGAAATCGATACCGGTGATAAGGGTATTATTCCCGTCAAGTTTCCATGTACCCTGGACCTGGGCTCCGTTGGTATAGTGATTACCCACGGGAACAACACGTTCAGGTGTGGTCCGTTGCGATCCTGTCGGAAGCGGAGTAACTGTGACAGTATTTGGGATCATCTCTACATTACGCAGTATCGTCTGATTGAAATAATTGAATTTAAGTTGAGAAAGTTTATCTGTTATATTATTTATTTCATAATTAACCGATATTAACTGACGGCTGATATCGGTATATTTTGCTTCTGCAGGGCCCGGGAAAGCTTCTCCTCCGGGGATTCCGACATCTGTTCCGTGATAATTCTGATACTGGATTTTGAATATATGATTCTGAAACGGCTTAAACCCTGCTTTTGCGGTAATGTTATTTATTATATACCCGCTGTTCGGGAGTATTCCTTCCGGGGTGCGGATATCATCAGCATTGCCCCACGTTCCGCTAAGACGCAGGTACCATTTTGATGAACCTGAATTTATCTCTCCGTGGCCTGTAAGCAGTTTGTTTGCAGAAGCATAACCTGTAAGAAAATTACCTGATACATATGGTTTGTTTCCGAAGTAAGCATCGCGGGTTATAATATTAACAATGCCTCCCATTGCACCTGTGCCGTAGAGAGATGACTGGGCACCTTTGATCACCTCAACCCGTTCGATATCGTTAACGTCAATCATACTCAGGGAGGCTGTAAGGTCGGTGGCGGTTTCAATCCTGTTTCCGTCAACAAGTGTTACAAGGCGGTTTTCATTCATACCGCGGATTATAACCTTTGTTGACCAGATTCCGTCGCTTCCCATCGCAAGTCCCGGCTCAGATGCGAGCACATTTGAAAGGGTAAGTGAAGATGATTTTCTGAAATTGTACGAGCTAACTACTGCAAGGGGCATTGGTAATTCCTTAACTGAACGGTCGATTCTGAAACTCGATACAACTATTTCTCCCAGCGGAATGACTTTTTCTTCAGTGTCGTGTTGCAGGGAATCGGGATTATGTTTTTTAGTTGCTTCCTGTCCGTAAATACTTAATGATAAAACTGTTAGACAGATAGATGTGAATAGGTTTATTCTTTTCATATTATTTGTTTTTAAGGAGTACCGATTTGACCTGTATGCCCTTCAGGCGGCCAAGATGGCCTGTCAGGGAACTGATCCGGTCGGTAGTTCCTTCAAGAACAAGAGAAATAATATTCTGGCCGGTTTGACGGTTAAGCCCCTGCCGTCCAATAATAATGTCGGAATGATTTGAAAGGATTTCGTTGAGACGCTGAACGCTTTCGCGGCTCTCTACCAGAATTATGGCTGTTCCTATTCTCTTTTCCATCAGAATTACCTCCGGATCAGATTTAATTATTTAAATGAACCTGCTAACCTTTGAGCGGAATAAATCCCGCTCTCTGAATTGTAACAGGTGTTTTTTCGCGCTGCAAATATAGAATAATTTTTATTTGTTTTTTCTTTTTAAATTTTTTTAAAACAGTTTCAATAGTTTCCCGTTCCGGTGGACCGGGGTAGAAAAACCTGAAATTGAAATTCAGACTTCTTTGATCGGACTCAAAATTAAATTGCAGGATAAAACATATAAATTAAGTGTCAAAAAATAAATAGTTTTGCTCCGGGATTAATTGTTTATTATGGTTAAAAGATATTTTTCAGGATTATTCCTGATTTTTGTTTTTATTATACTTTATACGGGTTGCAGGGGTAAGGGAGCCCGGAAAGATTCGGCAGAAATTTATACAATTGCCACTCTCAAAGGTCCATCGTCGATGGGAATGATAAAACTTATTGACAGTTTGAATAGTGACGGGCCGCACAGGGTGAAAGCAATTATCCTTGATGAACCCCTTCAGGTGCGGAAGATGATGATAGACGGAACAGCCGATTTCGCCATACTTCCAACCACCATGGGAGCAATAACATATAACAAAGGTTTTGGTTACAGGCTGATTGCTGTGCCGGTGTGGGGTACTTTGTATCTGTTGGGCAGCGACACTACTGTGAAAACCTGGAATGACCTTCGAGGCAAAAGGGTTCATGTTATGGCACGCGGCATGACTCCCGATGAACTTTTCAGATATCTTCTCAGAATGAATGGTATTGATCCGGAGAAAGAGATTACACTCGACTACAGCTTCCCGACGCACATAGAACTTGCAAATGCAACTTTAGGCGGAAGGGCAGTTCTGGCAGTGTTATCAGAACCCCTGGCCAGCATGGTTATTAAAAACAACAGAGAAATAAAAAGAATTTTTTCTCTCAATGAAGAATGGTCTAAATTTGAAGGAACACCAATTGCTGAAACAGCCTTTATGGCGAAAAAAGAAATATTGAGCAGTAACCACGACCTTGTTGAAATGCTCCTCTCAACCTATAATAGCTCAACAAACTGGGTTAATTTATATCCCGACAGTGCTGCTGCTCTGATAGTCAAATATGGTATTTTGCCTGATTCAGAGTCGGCACGCAACTCAATTCCGCTTTCAAATCTTAAATTTGCAAGAGCAAAAGACGTTAGAAAAGAAATTTACGAATATCTTAATGTGTTTTACCGGATGAATCCGGATATAATTGGAGGTAAATTGCCGGATGAAAATTTTATTTACCAGTAAGCAGTATGTTAGTCTTGCTTCGGTAATCATTATTCTGATTATCTGGAAGGCTCTTTCACTTTATTTCAATTCCGGTTTTGTTGTCCCTTCACCTGAAAAAACGCTGATTACCACTCTGAAGTTATTTACTGACGACAGGTTTCTGCTTACCGTTGGTACGACCATACTTCGCAGTCTGACCGGTTTTTTTATTTCTTTCCTCCTCGGTTTACTGGCAGGTATTACAGCAGGGATCAATCCTTATTTTGATGCTTTCCTGAGGCCGGTACTGGTTACAATAAGGTCGATACCAATTATTTCAATTATTCTGCTTGCTCTTATCTGGCTTACACCGGGTATTGTACCGGTATTTATTGCCATGCTTACCATGTTTCCGTTTATCTGCACGAATGTTTCTGATGGAATCAGAAGCGTTGACCGTGACCTGGTGCAGATGGCAAAATTTTACAGAGTGGGAAAAACCAGAATAGTTAGAGATGTTTATTTGCCTGCCATAATGCCGTTTATAATCAGTGGCGCATCGAGTGCCATGGGTATAGGTTGGAGGGCTATAATTACCGGTGAGGTGCTGAGTCATCCGAAATACGGTATCGGTACTCTCATGCAAAATGCACAGACTTATCTGAATGTTGATGCTGTGATTGCATGGACAATTATTGCCGTTGTGATCAGCTACGGTTTTGAAAAGGTAATCCGGTGGAGTGAGAGAAAACTAATTGTCTGGAGGTTATAGCCATGAGCCTTGAAATAGAAGGTTTATATAAAAGATATGGCGAGGTTGAAATTTTCAGAGATTTCAGCATCAGTTTAGCGGAGGGGATGATAACCTGTATCCTCGGCCCTTCGGGATGCGGAAAGACCACATTTCTGAATATTCTCGGAAATATAATATCTCCTGATAGTGGAATTATTAAAGGAATTGACGGAAAAGTTGTTTCATATATTTTCCAGGAACCACGCCTGCTTCCCTGGAAGAGCGTGAGGGGTAATATTGAATTTGTTCTTGACAGAAACATGCCGCCGAACGAGCGAAAAAATATAACCGACAGATTTATCAGTCTGGTCGGGCTTGAGGAATTTGCAGATTATTATCCCTCGAAACTGAGCGGGGGTATGCGTCAGAGAGTTTCTATAGCAAGAGCTTTTGCATATCCTTCTGATATAATTCTGATGGATGAGCCTCTTAAAGGACTGGATATCAAGCTTAAGTTGAATCTTATTCAAACCTTTTCAAAGATATGGCAGGAGTACAGAAGGACGGTTATTTTTGTTACACATGATGTTGATGAGGCGCTGTTGCTGGGTAGTGAAATAATAGTTTTCAGTCGGGCACCTGTCGAGATTGTTACCCGGCATATTGTTGAGATACCTTTTACAGGTCGCTCTCTGGATTCTGATTACCTTAAAAATCTGGAGAAGGAACTACTTTCGGCGCTGGGGGGATAGAACCCCGGAGCTTTATTTTTTTAATTCCGGTGAAGAAGCCACACATTAAATTTTATGATATATCTATGCGGGATTTTAACTGCATGAGCACCATTTATTGTAAAATAATTTAAATTATTTATTTTTGCAGCCTGTTGAAGAAGCCGGTGTTAAAGTGAATTTTTTAATCCGGTCAGTAACGGCCCATTCGTCTAGTGGTTAGGACGGCAGATTCTCAGTCTGTAAACGACGGTTCGATTCCGTCATGGGCTACCAGGGGATATGAGATTTTAGCAAATAGGATAATCCTGATTATAAGAAGTTTCTTCGCGAGAAGGGTAACTGACTGTATTTTTTCAGTATCATTTTTTACCGGCTTTAGTTATTGTATAGTTTATTTTCAGACGATAGGGGCCAATTATTTTTTCTCCTCCGCCTGATATTATGCTACCATTCCGGTTTCCGGAAGCTTTTTCAAATTCCGGATAATCTGTGACCATATTTTGTTTTGTTTTAGGAATGTAATGTAGTGGCCATGGCATACTACCAGTACTTGTTTGGGGCGGTTTAGTACATTTCTGGGTTATTTCCAGTTGACCATTCACATTGCACTCTATGGTGAAATCATCAAGTTGAACTTTTAACACTTCTCCATTTTTTGAATTATAAGTAATACGGAGAATTTTACTGGTCTGACTGATTATGCCTCCGGATGCTGTGGCAGTACCTCTGGCTGTTTCGACGCAATTGGAGCTGGCTTTTTCCCAGGATATTTCCCCGTTGCCTGAAAAACTCTGTATGCCGGAGGATATCTGTTGATACGATTCAGTAACAGTTCCTTCATCTTTGTTGTCAGAAACCCTTAAAAGACGGTAACTGGCTCTGATATTACTATTGAATGTTATAAGATAGTTTATTCCACTTACCAGAGGGAGCTCTTCAAGTATAGAGGAATATTCTGCTATAAGGTCAGGGCGGATGATTTTAATTTCTTTTTCGGCAATCTTTTTGTAAGGTTCAGTAAACTCCATGGGGACTTTTCCGGGGTCGAGTATCTGGCACGAAGAGAATATTGTTATTTTGTCTGTTGAAACTGTACCATCATCAGGCGCTTCATAAGTAAATGTTACAGGAACCTGATCGAGACGGAAAGCACGGCGATGATTACTTGCGGGTTCTGAAACAAGTCCGTAGCCGCCTTTTATTCGGCCGTGCTTTGCTTCAACTATAATACGGTTAAAGTATTTTGAACTTCTCCCCTTTTCGTCCCTGAAGTCAAGAATTCTCATTTCTGCGTCTTCACCGGGTCCCGGTTCTTCTTTGCTGCCGGGGTCAATTCTGCAGGTAACGGGCCTGCGCTCAAAGTCATGTAAAAGGTTATCAATGGGTCTTTCCATGCGCATTACAGCGTCGGGATTATCGAACATCCGGTTATATTGGGAGCTGATGCTGGTGATTGTGCTTTCTGTTGACCATCTCTTTATTAGCTCTATAGGATTGCCATTATAATAGAGTTCAAGCGTAAGTCTCGATTTTATTTCCCGCCCCTGTGCATCCTTATGGCCGGTTATACCGGCATCAAAACTGCCTCTGAATTGATAATCCGGTATTTTCTGAGGGAAAGCATCATAATTTGTGCCTGCGATAAGGATATGAAAGCAGTCGGTTGTCAATACTTCGGAGAGTTTGCCTGCCACGGAGGCAGGATTCATGTAATCGGAGGCGGGTGGAGAAAGTGCAGCACATTTTTCCATAGCCTGTTTCACCTGCGGATCGTCGGCTTCAAACGATGAATAAGAACCAAGTTCATTCTGCATACATCTGTTCCATTCCTCAAGCTGCTTTTCATACCGGGGAGCATGCGGATTACTGAAATTTTCCAGTATCGCAGTACGCCTGCAATTGATGCATCCAGACTGTTCGTCTGTAATATTAATACCGGTTGAAAGCAGAATGAAGGAATAAACAAAAACGCCCGTCCATTGAACGTTTTTGTTTAAAAAGAAAGATGACTTTTTATAATTACTCAACATAAACCGACAGATATAAAGATAAGTTCTCAATGAGAGTTAAAGATTTAATTCATAGCATAATATTCATTTTAGATGATGTGTTTAATACTTATTCCGTTATTTATAAATTATTTCTTATCATTCTCAAGTTATTCATTATAAAGTTAAGACTTTAGACATAATTTTCGATAATTACGTAAATCAAAATAAAGAAGATTATAATATCTTCCTGCCGGGAAAAGTCGGATATGTTTGTATTTAAATATTATATTGTATTACAAAAATTAATGTGTTGCATTAATAAGGTTTTGCAGAAAAGGAGTTAGATATTTTCGGTTTATATTTTTGTAGGAGATAATAGGAATTGCTGATATTAAGGAATGAAGTGAGTCAATCCTGACGACTGAAGGGAGGTTCAGGTGCGGATTTGGGATTTCGGATTTTAATGAAAGAAGTGAGTTAACCGGACTCTTATTCAGGTAAGTCGTTAAATTGAAGGGGTGGCATTATTATCGCCGGAATCATCTGCCATGGTATCTAATCCCGAAGGGATGACATTATTATAACTGAAGAGATGCCCGCAACTTCTTGAGAACCCTGAAGGGGTGACATAATAGTAATCCTAATGGTAAAATTAGTTGTAGTTAAGACTTAATTTTAAAAAATTCTGAATATGCTTAAAATGTTTTCAGTTTATTATGGGTTATTTATCAAATAGTTTATTATGGGTTATTTATCAAATTCAAAATTCCATTCTTTTTCTGAAAAATAATTCTGTCTCCTTATCTACGAAAAATACGTAGCATCCTAACATTCCCCTTGTGAGAAGGACTCTGTAAATATTTTTAACATAATTATCAAAGTTTTTAGGATCCTTTTTGAGAGTAGGATCTTTTGTGGCTGTTATATCTCCATATAAAGAATCTGTATATTTATCATATCTTAGATCAGGACCAATAATTACACCTATATAGTCAAATTCAAATCCCTGAGCAGTATAAATACATCCTACCTGTTTAAATCCGGCAGGTTTATAAGCCCATTGAAACCATACAGGATATTCTCCGATGCCATGTTCTCCTTTGGTTTCCCAGGGCATTTCAAAATCGCCTATTTTTACATCATTAACTAATGTTCCGTCTGCTCGTGGTTTGCTCCATGGCCAGCAATATCCGGCAACTAAACGGGCTGAATTTGGCTTTTTATCTTCTATTTTTTTCAATTCCTCATATAATTTTGATGGCGAATCAAATACCCTGAAATCGAATATTTCATTTTTCTGAAGTATTCTTTTTTCAGGTCTATAACCCAGCACAGATTCAACCCATTCCAGATAATTGTTCGAACCCATACACCTGAATTGTGAGAGCAATTCAATTTCTTCTATTGAAGCATTGAATTTTTTAGCTGATTCCCTTATAATTTCGGAACTTCCTATTTCCTGATATCTAACCCTTTGTTTATCATCAATGAAGAAAACGGTAATTTTTGCACATCGAATTAATTGATCAACCATAGGAATATCAGATCTATCCGCTGCTCTCATGTGCTGATAGATGTTTTGTAATTCAAGTCTGTGAGCTTCATCCACTATTAATAGGTCAATTTCGTTTTCACTTCTTCTTGCAGGAGTAAGTGAATAGGGGCTTGTAAAAATATTTTTTACATCGGGACCCACTAAAGCTTGAAGGCCATCCCTGAAAGGTTTTGATTTACTCACAAATAAAATGTTTTTTCTTTTTCCGGCCATTTCGGCCAGTATGTTAAGAGCTATTAAAGATTTTCCTGTTCCAGGTCCGCCCTTAACAATTACTACTGATTTTTTATTATTTCTGTCAGACTGTTTAATTTTTGCAGAAATTATATTTTTAGCAACAAGTTGTTCATTTAATAAAGAAAATTTTACTTGATTCGTGATTATGCCATGTACGTTCTCAAGAAGCTTTTTTGATGGTTTTATAGAGCTTCTCATAAATCTATTATAGACTTCCAAACCCTTACCTGCGGCAAGAAGTTTTTTTAATTTATCAGATAATTCTGTAACCTCTTCTTTACAATAAACTGGAAATTTATTTACAAGGTCTTGATATTTTTCATTAAATAAACCAGAAGTATCAGATTTGCTGTAATTATGACAATATACACAACTTGTCAGGGAAAGAGTTGGTTCTTTTTCGAATTCTTCAACAAAATCAAGAAGGTAGTTATGGTATCCCATAACTTGTTGAGATGGATGAGGTATTACCTTCATTCCTCCACCTACGTATGTTTCTACAAAATTCCCTTCAATTTCAAGAGCTTTTACTCTTGTCCATTGCTTAAGTTCTATTAGTAAGATATTATCTTGTTGTTTATTGTCTTTTCCAAATAACAGGCAGTCTATTCTGCTTTCATTATATGGTATTCTATATTCTAGTACTATATGGTTATCTTTAATTCCGGATATTTCAATGAGATCTTTAACACGGTTTAAGGAGTTCTGGAAAGATAAAAACTCAGATATTTTTACCTCATATCCATAAAAATCCTTAAAATTTTTATACATTATATCAGCAATTCTGTTGTAAATAACATCTTGTTTAAATTGATCAGTCGAATTGCTATAAATTATCATATTTATAATTCGTTATATTTTTTTGCTGTTCCCTTAGACTTTTCAACAGGATATTTTTCTCTATTTTTTCTAAGCTTTTCAAGAACTATCTCTTCGACATTAAAATTATATTTTGAAGCAAGTAAAAGTGAAAAAGCAAAAATATCTGCCAGCTCTTCTTTTATTTTATTTTGATCTACATGTTCGGCTTCTTCGTTTGATTTCCAGAGAAAGAGTTCGTTCAATTCTGCAGCCTCAATTGAAATAGCAATTGCAAGATCTTTAGAGTTATGAAATTGAGCCCATTCCCTTTCATCTCTGAATTTTCTGAGTTCATCCATAAGTTTTTCAAAAACTGCCATATTGAGTAATATTTAATTTAGATCCTTGTCACTATGCTTAATGAAATTTAGTTTTGTAAAATTAAATAACCAGAATCAAAAAATGTTCTATGAAAACTTAATAATTATCTGCAGTAGAAAAAATAGATTAAAAATAGAATGGTTTTTCAGAATTGGTAGCATAAAATCAGAAAAAAGGCCTATAAAAGAACAGAAATAATAAATCAGGATTGGGAAAGCAAAACCTTCAATCCAGAGTTCCTAATCTGGAATTTTTCTCACCTCTTCCCCCCTATATACTCCACCGCATACTTCAGTGTAGTGTCGAGTTTTTCCCAGATCGGATAGAAACCTTTGTTGTCCAAAATATTACGGGCGATGTAGGCCTTAACCTGGATTTCAATTATTTTTCCGGAAATTTTAAGTCCCATAGGGTCTTTTTTCACGCCGTTTTCAGCCGCAAATTGTACAAATTTGTCAAGAAGCCCCTGACTGTCCAGATAATTTTCAAGTTCTTTCACCGATGTGAACTTCTGCAGAGCCTCTCTGTTGTTTTCAGTAAATCTGAGTGCAAAACGGGTGATAATGAAATTATCCCTGACTTTGATGAAATAATCTGATATTCCGGAAGTATCGATAGGTATAAAAATATCCGGCATTATACCTCCTCCCCCGTACACTGTTTTTCCTCCGGGGGTTTTATACATGGGGAGATTTTTAAACAGTGCGGAATCTTTCAGAGCGTTTCTGAATGATTCGCCGTTTCTGTCAAACCTTCTTACCAGTTCTTCGTAATATTTTTCGTTACCCATATAATAGGGTCTTTGAATGGACCTTCCTGTTGGAGTATAATATCTTGCAACGGTAAGCCTCATGCCTGATCCATCAGGGAAAGTTATGGGTTCCTGTACAAGTCCTTTACCGAAAGACCTGCGGCCGATGATTGTTCCCCTGTCGTTGTCCTGTATAGCTCCGGCTAGTATTTCACTCGCGGAGGCTGTATATTCATCAATTAACACAACAAGATCACCTTCTTCGAAGAGACCGTTTCCGGTGGCCCTGGCCTCACTTCTCGGGAAAGCCCTCCCCTGGGTATAAACTATTAACTCTCCCTTTTTTAGAAATTGGTTTGCTATTTTGACTGCAGGATCCATTACTCCTCCTGCATTGCCCCTGAGGTCTAAAATCAGACTTTTTAAGCCCTGCTGTTTAAGTTCTTCGAGAGCACTGACAAATTCGTTATGTGTGTTAACGGCAAAATTATTGATTTTAATGTAGCCTGTACCTTTATTTATCATGTATGCAACGTCAATAGTATGTAAAGGAATTTTATCGCGTGTGATTTCAAATGGGATCAGATTGGCCGACCCTTTTCGTAGAACCTTGATTTTTACTACTGTACCCCTTGGCCCCCTTAGCATTCCCATTGCGCCATCTTCTGTAATCCCCACACCTGCAACAAGTGAATCATTCACATATATTATTTTATCTCCTGCCATCAGGCCTGCTTTCTCCGAAGGCCCTCCCGGAATGGTGCTTATTACAAGGATGGTGTCGGTTAACAGGTTGAATGTTATGCCAATACCTTCAAAATTACCCCGCAATGGTTCATTTGCCCTTTTCATGTCCTTTGCGGGAATGTATATTGAATGAGGATCAAGGTTTTTGAGGACAGTCATGATAGTTGATTCCTCAAGCTCTGCAATATTTACCGAATCAACATAATTTGAATTAATTATGTTGAGCATTGTCTGAATCTTGTCATATTTTGGTCGGATACTGGTAGTCAGTATTCCCCGATTGTTCCCCGGAAGAAGCAGACCTGCAATGAGTCCTATCGAAACGGAAACAGCTATAATAACAGGCAAATAAATACTGCGTCGCGGATTATTGTATTTCATAAATATCTTTTTCTAAATCAATGTAAACTATTTCAATACCTGCCCTTTTAAGAAGATCCAGTCCGTCGGTATTGTGATAAATATCACAGTAAACTACTCGCTTTATGCCCGACTGAATGATAAGTTTTGAGCATTCCATGCAGGGGGAGCTGGTTACATAAAGAGTTGCATTTTCGCTTGAGTTATTCGATTTAGCAACTTTTGTGATTGCATTTGCCTCGGCATGAAGGACATATGGTTTTGTTTGACCATTTTCGTCTTCACAGACATTCTCAAAACCGGCAGGTGTGCCGTTATATCCGTCGGATATTATCATTTTATCTTTCACAATTAAGGCACCCACCTGACGTCTTTTGCAGTACGAGTTTTTAGCCCATATCAGAGCCATTTCGAGATATCTTCTGTCGAACACCGGTTGTTTTTCACCGTAGGGTTTCAGAATATTATCATCAGGCATCAGATTCCGGTTTTTAATTTTTCGAAGACGTACAAAATTAAGAAATTTTAGGCTGCATGTAACATTATAGATTATTCTCTATAATGTGCCAATTTAATCCTCGCCTCTGCCTTCTTATGGTTACGGCCTTCGACCGACTTATCTGACTAAAGCTGACGAAGTCGGCAGACAGATTCCCCCTAAAGGTGAATTCAGGAATGAACGGAAACGCAGGATGCAGGAAGTTTTCAGGATAAATATTCGGCGAATGTCGGATATAAAATTGTTGATTCTTTTTTGTTCATGTTTATAATATTTTGGATTCTTGCCGTTTATATATATTGACTAATGTGTAAATTTGAGGCGCAGAAATCTGCGGCAATGTGGTACAGATTTTGTAATGTATAATGTTGATTTTTTTCAAATAAGGATTATTGGTATGAAAAGATTTTTTACGGCGTTGTGTTTTACAGCAATAATTACGTCACTAAATGCTCAGGACAGGTTCACTGACCCTCGTGATGGTAATGTGTATCGGATAGTTACAATACAGGGTGTTACCTGGATGGCTGAAAACCTGAGGTATAAACCTTCACAGGGGGCTTATTACTTTGATAATAACCCAAATACAATACAGCAGTACGGGTTGCTTTATGACTGGAAAACTGCCATGAAAGTTTGTCCTGAAGGGTGGAGGCTCCCCACAGGTGATGAATTCAGATCACTGGTCACAAATAATGAGGTTAAGGAAGCAATGAATGCCCGACCCGATAAATCAAATGCCTACAGCATTCAACTTGCCGGCATGCAGGATCATGAAGGTAATCTTACCGAGATAGACGAAAGCGGATATTATTGGACTTCAACCGAATATGATGAAAACAATGCCGAATATTTCAGTTATATTACCGTATTCAACACTCCCGTAGCCGATATATCAAGGAAGGAAGATATCGGAGATGTGCACGGAACTGAAAAAACAAACAAGTATTCGGTAAGATGCATTAAAAAATAACAGCTTCGGAAAAGTTTTTAAAAAGGATTTCCTTATAATTGGAAATCCTTTTTTATTTATGTCAACATTTGCTGATAAGGTTATAACATTCTACTCCGGCCTTGATTTTAAAGGCATACTGCCTTCGGGAGTTTCGGTATTGAATCCATACCGTACGAATCCTCAAATACTTGATATTGTAAGGCTTTTCTATAAAAAGTATTATGACGATAATAATGAAAGATATTTTATTGCTGGCATAAATCCCGGAAGATTCGGGGCAGGAGTGACCGGAATAATGTTTACGGATACAAAGCGATTAAATGAAATATGCGGAATAAAAATATCAGGAATAGAGACCCGTGAATTATCGTCGGAGTTTTTTTACAAAATGATAGAACAATACGGCGGAGCGGAAAAGTTTTATTCTGATTTTTATGTCGGAGCAGTCTCCCCTCTTGGTTTTACAATGACCCACAATGATGGCAGGATTATTAACTGCAATTATTATGATTTTGAGGAACTAAAAAACTCGTTGATTGATTTTATTATTGAGTGTCTGAAAAAACAACTCTCTTTCGGAATAAACAATCACGTCTGTTTTTGCCTCGGCACAGGAAAAAATTACAGTTTCCTGCAGGAACTGAATAAAAAATACGGTTTTTTCGGGAAAATCATTCCCCTTGAGCATCCAAGGTTCATAATGCAGTACAGGAGAAAAAAGGTGGATTTTTTTATTGAAAAATATCTTTCAGCATTAGCAGGTCTGAAATAAGGAAGACTTCAACTTTAAAAAATCTTGATTTTTATTTTTAATAATTCGTATATTTACGAAATACAAAATATTATTTGAACAGGTTCCGATAGTTAATTTTAGCATGAGAGAATATGGCTTACTCCAGAAAAGAAGATTATTCCGCGAATGATATTTTACTTGCTGAGTTCGCTAAAGCGCTTTCTCATCCGGCAAGGATTTTAATACTGAGGCATCTGGCCTCTCTGGATACATGTTGTTTCAATGAGATTTCAAAAGAGATTCCTCTGGCTGATTCGACTGTTTCTCAGCATCTTGCCGAGTTGAAGAAAGCAGGGTTGATTCAGGGAAGTATTGAGCCTCCCAGGGTGAAATATTGTATAAACTGGGAGAACTGGAAAATTGTACGAACTCTGTTCGGGGAATTGGTCAGGATGAAAATTGCAAAATATGAAAAGAAAAATATCGGAGTGTCACAGCAATAGTGGATATTTTGCCCATGACGTTCTGAATTTCACTCCGGCAGAATGTTATGAATTATGCAGGTCAGGAGCTTTTATTGTGGATGTAAGGGAGCCTTATATGACAAATTTCAAGGTGTTTAATATTGATAATGTGATTTATCTGCCGTTCAGCAGGTTCAGTGAACTTTACAATGAACTGCCCGTTGACCGGCAGCTCATTATAGCTGATTCGGTTGGACTTAAAAGCAGGGAGTGCGTGATTTTTCTCAGGGAACATGGTTATAAAAATGTTGCAAATATGGCGGGTGGTATGGTAGACTGGGAGAGGGACGGTTTGCCTGTAAAAATTAACAGGGAATACAGGCTTTCAGGTTCGTGCATGTGCCAGATAAAAGCGAGGGAAAAGAATAAGTAATAAGTTTTTTATATAATCTGATGATAATATGAAAAAGTATAAAAGGTTTTTTTCTCTTTTTCCGTTTTTACCTGCGGTTCTTTTTTCAGGTTTCTTTGGCGGCATAATGGTGAACAGTGTTCAGAACGTAGTTGAAAAAAAGGAGAGAATATCTCAACGAAGTGTTTGTCCGCCATTTTACCTGTATGATGAAGATGGCAATCTGATTGATCCGGTAAAAGGCATAAACAGTGACAAGCCCTATTCACCCAAACAGACCTGCGGGAAATGCCATGATTATGATAAGATAACACAGGGATTTCATTTCCAGCAGGGCAAGGATGAAAAAGCCCCTGAGTGGATGACAGCACGTTATCAGTGGGTTTCCACACCCGGTAATTACGGGGGTGCATGGTGTTCACCGGCGCCTCTTTACAGGTATCTTTCACCTAAAAAGAATACAGATGCCCGTACTATTGACATGACATCTTTCAGTTTTATAACGGCGGGTTGCGGTGAGTGTCACCCCGGAGGCGGCTCTGCAGAATACGACCGGGAAGGGAACAGGTACGACCGGTATATGATTCAGAAGGGTTACACACCGGGAGGAGAGAACGATCTGGATGGGGATTATTTTCAGGCACGCTGGAGTGAAACAGGCGTCCTTGAAGCTGATTGTATGATATGTCATTTTCCGGAATATAATAACGAAGAAAGAAAAAAACAGTTAAAACTGCTAAATTTCAGATGGGCACCGGTTGCAGGTTGGGGAATAGCTAAAGTCACGGGTTCGGTTGATAAAAATGAACCCGTGAAAGTTACATATGATCTTTCAAAATTTGATGCTGAAGGAAAATTATCTCCCCATATTGTCAGGGAACCGCGTAATGAAGCCTGTCTCTTCTGTCATGCACAGCCGGGGTGGAAGAAACGTGGTGCCAATTTTGAACCGAGAACTGATGTTCATCTGAGGGCCGGACTCAAATGTGTTGACTGCCATCCGGCAGGTTCAAGAGCGCCTGACGAGCGGATAAATGAAAGGGAAATGCATCAGTTTGCCAAAGGAGATGACCCGGGAGGACATGTAAGAGATGATCTGGACAATACTGTTCTTGACTGTAACTATTGTCACACAAACGGTTACCTGGGGGCTCCCCTGGCAAAACACACATGGCTCCCTTCCCTGCATCTTGATTATATTGCCTGTCAGACATGCCATATACCCCAGCGTATAGTAAAGGCAGCTCAGGTACAGGCCAGTGACGTAGTAAATACTGATACAAAAATTCCGAGTAAGGGCAAACGGCTATGGGTATTTTACGGGCCCGACATGCTTTATTATAATCATTACGGAAACCTTGAGATGATGGGCTTTGACGATAAACCATCAGATCCATACAATCCTTTATTGATTAATTATAAGGGGAAAATACGGCCGGCCAACAGAGTGCACAGTACCTGGCCCGGAATAAAGGTTGAAGGTAAACCCGGGCTTATGCAACCCCGTGTAAGTGATATATTCAAAATGTGGGAGGACCATATGAACGACAATTCCAATTATCCCGAATTGTCGCTGATTAAAGACGATAACGGTGATGACGTGATTGAAGTAAACCGCCCCGAAGAAATTGATGCCCTCATAAAAGCGGTCACCTCAATGCTGGAAAAAATAAAATATCCCATGGAAGGTAAACAGGTTGTATGGGTTATGAATGACAGGGCTTATACTTCCGGAACTGAATTTTTTACGATCGAAAAGAATGAATGGGAAGCCTCTCCCTATGCAAATGTTCACACATACAACCATGATACTTTCCCGGCAGATGCGGCCCTGGGAATGAATGGATGTACTGATTGTCATTCATTTAAATCGAACTTCTTTTATGGCAATATTACACTTTATCCGTTTGATGGTAATGCACAGCCTGTTACAGGAAAGCAATTCAAAATTCTGGGTAGCGGAGGTTTTATGGTATGGCTTTCCGTAATCAGGGAGCAGTATCTGAAATCAGCGCTCTATCCGCTTGCAGTTCTGTTACTGCTTGTAATTTTGATTTCCTTTATATTGAATTATTTCAGAAAAGAAAACATACTGACTGTTTCGAAAACCATGCTTGCTGCACTCTATACAGTAATATGTATTTCCGTAATAGTTATCTTTCTTAAATCCGATGTAAGAAGTTATATACTCCCCCAAAGAATTATTCTGGATTCAAATCATTTTATTATTACAGTTTTAATGCTTTGTGCCGGAGCTTATGTGTGGTTAAAAATGAAAAAAACAGAAAGAAAAAATAGAGTCCTGGCAAAATTAATGGGTGTGTTTTTGCTTCTTGCAATCGTTTCTGGTTTCCTGATGATGGTAAAGTTTGGTCTTATTTACCGCACGGTAAGAGTCGCATATACCATTTTCGATTTAACGGTTATTTTAAGTGTAATAATTTCCATATTCTATTTTATTGTAAATCAATTTAATATTATTGAGGATTAGTGATGGAAAGTCTTCTTTACCCCGGGGTCACTAAAGTTGGCACAAGGGAACACACAAAGGATTAAAAGGATTTAATTAAAACAAATATATTATGGAAAATACTATTGGCTTTATTGGCGGAGGAAGGGTAGTTAAAATCCTTCTCCAGGGGTTTAAAAATAAACATGTCAGATTCGGAAAGATTTTTGTTTCCGATATTAACCCCGAAGTTCTTAATATTCTCAGGAGAGAATTTCCGGAAGTAGAGATTTCCGGCTCTGAAGTATCAGCGGCACAGGATATTGTATTTATCGCTCTTCATCCCCCGGTAATAATGGATATGCTTGAAAGTCTGAAGGGGAATTTCAAAGAAGGCTCGACGGTGATATCGCTTGCCCCGAAAATCAGCTTTCAGAAACTGGAATCAAAGCTTACCGGAATAACAAACATCGCCCGCATGATTCCAAATGCCACATCCTATATTAATAAGGGTTATAATCCGGTTTCATTCAGTACCCGTTTTGATGCTTCTGTAAAAAAAATCATTATGGAATTGCTTGGCAATCTCGGATACACTTTTGAAGTTTCTGAGGAGAAACTTGAAAGTTATGCGATTATGTCGGCAATGCTTCCCACTTATTTCTGGTTCCAGTGGAGGGAACTTGAGGAGATCGGGCAAAAAACAGGACTTACTGCTGATGAGAGCAAGCAGTCAATTTACCAGACACTTGTTGCCGCACTCGACCTGTTCTATAAATCGGGTTTAACTCCTGCAGAAGTAATTGATCTGATTCCGGTAAAACCTATCGGGGAGCATGAAGCTCAGATAGCAGAGATCTACAAAACAAAACTTATCGGGTTGTTTGATAAGATAAAACCCTGAAAAGATTAAAAAGTGATTTTTTCGGTAACCGCCAGAAGTTCTTCAATATCGCTATCATATTCTCTTACCAGTTCTTTTGGGAATTCCCCGAAGCTTTTCTGCTTTTTTGATTTGATGTCACAAAGGATTTCCCAGATTCTGGTTTTCTTAGCGTTTATTATTTTACGGAGGCTCTGGTTATATTTCCCGGCTCCGTATTTTGAAGCAAGTACACATAACTGTCGGCGTGCTTCTTTAATAACTTCAAGGTTATGTTGCGAGGTCTCGGCTCCGATATCGTTTACAATTGCAAAACAGCAACCTTCTTGTTGCTGAACGATTGAATTCTCCAGTTCGGAGAGCATCTGTTCAACCATTATAAGTGCTGAAGTTAACGACTTGCGGTGATTTTCGGGCAGTTTTATTTTTCCGGGTTTCATTGTACAACCTGTTTAGTTTAATATTCTTTTTTGCGTTTTCCGGGTGGCGGTAGTTCCGGAGCCTGGTCGTCAAGATAGGGTTCTGACAATAAATGCTTCGGAAGGAAAAACTTATTGGCAATAAGTGTCGGAATTACAGCACTTGCTATAACGGCCCCTACAAGGAATGTGTACTGCTCTTTTGTGATTATATTGTTAGTCAGGCCATACAGTGCCGAGATTGTCCCGAAGGTAAGTCCGGTTGACATAAGCAGGGTATAATACCATTTTTCGTCTTTGTGCTTTTTAAATCTTCGTATGACAGGGTAGAGGCCGAATATTTTGAAGGCGATTTTTGTTCCGAAAAGTAAAAGAAATATCACCGGTGCGGTAACCAGTGCCGGCAGCGACATCAGTGCCCCTGCCCTGAGGAAGTAGAGCGGTGTAAGGAATCCTATAGTCATTGTTCTTAACCTTCTGACAAAGAAATTATCTTTTTCTATTGTTTTTGCCAGGATCATTCCTATGATGTAGGCTGGGAGCACTGGTTCACTTTCTGACCAGATGGCCAGCACCGCCATGGATATTAGAACAAACAGAACCCATTTTGTCCGTATTGCAGCTGTTTTATATGCATAATGTTTAATAAGGTAATCGGTAACAGGCGGAAGAAAGAAAACAAGTGAAACGGTAACAACAATAAATATAATGGTTTTGTAAGTGAAGGGAGCGAAGATCAGGCCGAGCCCGATAACTGTTCCGAGATCATTTACAAAACATGAACCAAGAAGGCTTTTGCCAAACGAAGTTTTGTTCAGCCCATATTCAAGCATTACCGAATAAACAACTGCCATGGAGGTAGTTGAGAGTGCAATACCTGCAAGAAGGCTGGCTCTTAAATCCCAGCCGATAAGAAAATGGGACACAAGAGCAGCTCCTGCAAAAGGTGCAAAGAAACCTGTAAGCCCAACAATTGAGATTTCCCGAAATTTTGATTTTAATGAATCGGGATTCAGTTCCGAACCGGCAAGGAAGGTCAGCATTATTGCGGCCACTCCCGCACAAAATTTCATCCAGTCGGCATCGAGTGCCAGTTTATCAAGGGCTCCCAGGCGGAATGCAACATACCCAATCAGTGACCCGGTGATTATTTCCATAAGGGCCATTGATATCTTGATGCGGTTTGAGATGATTGTTGAAACGACTGAAGCCAGAAGCCAGAAGGCGGCTACAAAATAGATATCAAACATTTTTAACTCCTTATAAATAGTTGTAAAACATAATTTTAGCAGGAGTTATCAGCTTCTTTGCGGTTAGGGGCGAACTCCATCGCCGGTTGCAAAAATAGAAAAAAATCACATATAATGCCTTTTAACATTTTCAATTATTCCCATCTCGGTTTTCAATGTTCTTACAGTGGTTTCAATATTCTCATCTATTGATGATTTTGCCTTAATACTTTCCTCTATCATGTTTTTAAGACTTTGTAAAAGGTCAAAAAGCTTCTGATCGAAGTGATATTTAAATTTCCTGTACGATTCGCTTATTTTATAGTCAATATCAGCGCGCATTTTGCCAGCGTTCGGATTCACCAGTTCCATGGAGTTCCGGTAAATCTGCTTCAGAATAATTTTTTTAACAAAATATTCGGGCAATATCCGGTATATAAAACTTTTCCTGATTGACGGAACAATATAATTTGTTTCTGTTTTAAAATAAAATGAAGAATAAACATCAAGGTCGAATGTGGAAATAATGCCTTCAATCTGTATGCCAAGCACTTCCTGCATCTGTTTCATGATCTCCTTTATAAACGATTGTGATAGAGTGCTGTATTGAAGCAGGATATTTGCAAATTCTTCTTTTACCGATTCTTCCAGAGATCCTTTCAGTTCATCGTATTGTTTTATAATCTCTTCTGCAAGTTCTCCGGAAAATTTGTCAGCATCGGTTTCCTTTATCTTTTCCCATGTTTCTGACGAATTTGTAACAAGCAGATTTTGAACATAAATCTCAAGTTGTTTTCTTTTTTCCTCGGTCACTTCTGTAACTCTGGCAATTAATTGCTGTACACGGTTTTTTACCACTGCATCAAAATCCACTTTGCCCGAGGCGAGATAATCAATGGATTTCTGCATTGATTCCCGTTTCTGCTCGAGCTCGTGAACAGGCATCTGAAGAGTATCAGCCTTTACCTTAAGCAATGTTAGAATATGATCGGCATATGAAAGAAGCAGTTTTATGCTTCTTTCCACCAGGATTTTATCTTTTTCGCTCAGAATTTTACTGTTGATTTTGTTCCTAAGCATTACAATGTTACCGGGGTCATCTTCAGTACCGGTGCCGGAATGCCTGAAATATTCCTTTGCCGAAACAGGTATAAGCTCAATAACCTCATCTCCTCCGAAGATTTCTTTAAGCATATTCAAATTATACTTCATCATTTTATCAAGATCTCCGGGAGCAAGAAGGTCTGACTTGTTAAGTACAAAGAGCACATTAGGGATGGAGTCTTTAATCTGTTTCAGGAATTCTTCGTCAGCCTTACTGATAGGTACATCGGCGCTCATAACAAACAATGCCGCATCAATTCTCGGAAGAAATTCGATTGTTGTTGCAGTATTATGGCTGAAAAGAGAGCCTAATCCCGGGGTATCTACAAGAATAAGATTTTCCAGAAGAGGAGATTTTACAAATATTCTTACACATTCAACACCCTTTTTATTTTTTGGATTATTTTCTTCTGAAATATAGTAAGAAACCTCAGCAGGGTCAATAGTATATTTCTTTCCGCTTGTGTAATACACTTCAGCGCCAGTTTCAGGTGCATACTGGAAAAAGGTGATAACTGATGTGACAGGTGTTACTGCCACAGGCGCCAGTTCCTGACCTATAAGGGCATTGATTATTGAGGACTTTCCCCTTTTGAATAGCCCAACGATAACAAGATAAAAGAGTTTTGATGACAGTTTTTCGGCAATTTCGTCAAGGGAGTTTATAACATTTTTTTCGTTTAATTTCCCTGCAATCTGTTTTAAAATTTCCAGATCTGATTTTATCGAATCGGCTTTTGACATAATTTTAGATAATAAAAAAAATAGGAAATGTAACTTGTTTCGCTATAAGATTGATTTACCATGAGTATGCCGAAAGATTTCATAAATGACCATTAAAACGGAAAAATCAACAGGAGTTATCAGTCATTTATGACAGTTAGGGGCGAACTCCATCGCCGGTTGCAAAGTTAAAAAAATATATTAAACCGGCAGTCATTTAAAGGAAAAAATATCCATTTGATTAGTTTTGCACTATATCTTTTAACACGTTATATGGTCATATCATTTTTTATTTCAGGTATTTTTGAAACAGCGGCTACAGGAAATGCAGTTTGCACTGAATTAAGCAGGACATGGCTCGTTATTTTTGCAGTTGCAGTACTTTTCTCATTTATTGCCGGGGAACTCACACGCAATTACAGTCAGACCGACAAATTGTGGAGCCTGATGCCAATGATTTACGGATGGAGTGCGGTAATATTCTGTCCCTCGCCAAGACTTTTACTGATGGCATCGCTTGTTACAGTATGGGGATTACGGCTCACTTACAATTTTTACCGTAAAGGGGGCTACAGCATTATTCCCTGGCTTGGAGAAGAGGATTACCGGTGGAAAATACTCAGAGAGTACCCTCTTCTGAAAGGCCGTTTGCGTTTCGGGTTGTTTAATTTTTTCTTTATTTCGTTCTATCAGCACCTGCTCATTCTTCTTTTTTCATCACCGTTTCTGGTAGCTGCAGTTTATTGTGATGATAAAATCGAAGAAATTGATATAATCTCTGCATTTCTGATGCTTTTATTTATTATCGTGGAAACAATTGCAGATAATCAACAGTACAGGTTTCAGATGTTTAAGAAAGGTTTAACCAGCAAGGGCGATGAGTTTGCCGTCTCTTTGAGAAAAGGGTTTCTTACTGAGGGCATCTGGAGTTATGTGCGCCATCCAAATTATACTGCCGAACAGGCAATATGGATATGTTTTTATTTTTTCGGAGTTGCGGCAAGCGGAAAATGGCTGAACTGGACATTGGCAGGGCCTGTGCTGCTTGTTTTATTATTTCAGGGAAGTGCACGCCTGACTGAAAAAATAAGCAGTTCAAAGTATCCGGAGTATAGTGAATACCAAAAAAATGTCCCACGTTTTTTACCACGGCTTTGTAGAAAAAAGCCTTAAAATAATTATGATTTACTCTGTAGCTGATATAATGGCTCTGAATTTTGAATTTTTATTACAGGTATAGAACAGAATTAGCAGCACTTTCTGCTTTCCTGAACAGGGGGACATGGTACTGTACCGTAAGAACAGAAAACACAGCAATCTCCAGTTTTTGGCTTCAGTATAGTATGGCAGTTTTTGCACTCATAAAAGTACTGGCATGCATCGGTGGGCATTGTTTCAGTTTCCCGGTGCCCGCAAACGGGGCAGGTGATGACAGATTCAGTAATTATTTTCATTTTAAAAAACTTAATGATCGCCAGTATTAAACAATGTTTGTTCGGATTAGTTCAGATTAAACAATACCTGAAATGCGATCCAGAATGAATCTTTCGGGTCTTTGAAATTTATCTCTTCCAGGTCTCCCGGTTTAAAATACCCGAATACTCCCGTAAACTGCCACTTTTTAAAAGGCTGGTAGCGGATAAAAATATCGGTTTCATCCCCCAGATGGTGCTTCCCTTCAATTATTTTCATTGTATTCAGGACAGTCACATCATCAGGAACCGGTATGTAAAAGCGGTTATATTTCATTTCAACCCACATCTTCTTTTTTAAAGGGAATAGTTCAAGAACAATTTCAGGATCGCTCAGGTTCGACCATTGCACAATGTTCATCCAGCCGTAGTATTTATCACTTGCCCCGAATGCCGGTTCAAAAGTGCGTATAACATCATCACTTTTCTTCCCTCCTGATGCATAAGTATACCGGAGGCTGAGAACGGGAGATGAAGGAAGAGATCTGAATCTGTAACCTGCTTTTGCAAAATAACCGTATGCGCTGACCCGTTTCCCGTTCTCCCTGCCGAATTCCGCGGCATAAAGAAAATCATAAATAAAATCCGGTTTTTCAGGACTTACCAGCCTGAATCCGGCCCAGTGCCTGTTTATTGACAGTGTTCTGATATAATCTGCAGAACCTTCGGTTTTAAATGCATAAAAGGGTTCTGCGTTCAGCCAGTCAGTTGCCCGTATGTGGAAATAGAGACCCCCACCCCAGTATTCAGTATTTGTGAACGGTAGTGAAATTTTATGGGGATCATGGATCTTTGTCCCGCCACCGAAAATATCAATGAAGTTCTCCCCTTTTTTGCAGGAGATCTTAACAGCATCCCAGGTCCAGCGGCCGGTATTTCCCCAGTCGCCGGGACCAAAGATCCTGTAATCTCCGTAAAATATTTTCTGACGGCCGGCTTTTATGGTAATATTTTTAAACAGGTTCCTGTATTCAAAATAGAGATCATATATTTCAAAATATTCTTCCTGAGGATTCATGGTATAGTATGGGGATAGTGTTCCTGTTTTCCGGATTTTGAAAAGATCAGGATATTTGTTATCCCGCAGTGACCAGCCGAATGCCCTTGAATCCTGAAGATGGAAAGCTGCAGTGAGGTTTTTGTTTCTGAAAGTTATTCCCGGGATTATTCTTTGTAACAGAATCCGGTCATTTATGTTTCCTATAGCTTCAGGTCTGTCATCCCCATAATTTCTGGCATTCATCCCATCCCATATTTCAAAGCGATACCGGAGGGACAGGTCAAATCTGAATCCCTGAAATTCTTCCTGACTATAAAGAACCCGGACAGAAAGTAATAAAAATAATATTTGGGTGATAAATCTTTTCATATATTACTTATTCCCTGAACAGCAAGTATTTCCATGACTGATTTTGCAAGAATGCTTCTTGATTCTGCCTGATGGGGAACAACCACGCAATCTCCGGCCATTACTTCCAGTTTATCATTGTCAACAGTAATTGTTCCTTCGCCTGATATAAAATAAAACAGGACGTCATTATCCATTTTGCAAGGGGGGATCTGAGCCCCGGCCTCAAGTCTCATGACCTGTGCTTTCAGGTGATCGGTAATGCAGAATACTTCCTTATTCAGTGGCCTAGTTTCCATCGAGTCCAGAATAATCTGTAATTTAAATTTTTCCACAGTCATATGGATTATCATTTATCTCATTTTCAAATCAGCACATTTTCAAATTTTCAAATTTATCATGGTTGTTTCACCTCAAAACCCTTATCCTTCAGATGCCATTCTATCAGGTAACCGATCAGAATATAAACAGGTAAAGTTATCATTGTCCTTAGCAATGAAAATTTCAGTCCAAGGAAGCCGATTTCGAATGTCAGCATAGGGATTTTGATTGTAGAAAATGCTCCCAGATAAATGAAGACATTTCTGATTGAGCATCCTTTTTTCCACAGTATATAAGCAAAAGGGAAAGCTCCGTAAAGCGGTCCTGCCTGAAGTGTGGCGAGTAGTATAACAAGGCCGGTTCCTTTCCATCCAGATTCCCTGCCTATATGTTTTTCGATTTTTTCGCGTGGCACCCATACATCAAACAAACCAATCAGGACGAACATCAGCGGGAGAAACATTATCATTTCTTTGAAGAACATCCAGAAATTTAATCCTATCTTCTCCCCGGCGGCAATATCAAACAAATAAGATAATCCGATCAGAATCAAAAAAATAACAGGGAAAATATATTTCTTCAATTCTTTCATAATAAGAATCCCATAACCAAGCCTATAAGTAAAGCTGCAGCAAGGCTGACGAGGTTTCTTATCACGCTTACTTTCCAGCCGAAAAACCTTGCCTCGACAGGAAGCGTCAGAAATCCTGTCATCATAAGGGTTGTAATGAAAACAGCTATAACTGAATACGCAACACCGGTTTTAACCAGAATTCCGCAAAGCGGGTAAGCAATAAAACCGGGAATAAGAGCCACAGATCCAAACAGGGCCGCAATGATCCATCCTTTAATGCCGGACCCTTCACCCATGTATTTTACCAGAGTTTCTTCAGGCAGCAGAAATAATACAAGACTTACCAGGGCAAGCACACTTATCAAAGCAGGTAAAAGTTTCAAAAACGTTGCCAATCCCTTCTTTATGCCAATCCATGTTTTCTGAGGATTAGCAATCAGTGAGGCAATCAGGCAAACTGCAGTGAATATGCTAAGTAGTTTCATGAAATCCTGAATTAACCGGTATCAGGTAACCAGTTCCCGGCACCTTCCTTATTTTACTCCTTTCAGTTGTAAAACTTTAACAAGTTCTTCCTCCGGGAAGAAACCGACATGTCTGAAATATTCTTTACCGTTTTCATCAAGAAATATCTGGGTAGGGATTGCCTGAATTCCATATTTTTTTGCATAAGGGGCTCCGGCTTCAGTCCATACATCGTAAAAAACCACTTTTACCTGATCAGGGTACTTTTGTTCAATAGATTTCATAATTGGCTGCATTTGCTGACAGGGAATGCAGCGGACGGAACCCAGTTCGATAAAAGTAACTTTATAAGAAGATTTTTCATTTTCAGAAACACTGTTGTTTTTATTTACCTGTGTCTGTGCCTGGCCTGAGCAACCATTTACGTATATTAAGATTAGCAGAATAAAATACAAAATATAATATTTTTTCATATCTGTTTGTTTTGATATTATTTGATAAGTTTTTCAATCACAGCACAACTGCAATTATTTACAGGTTTTATGCATTTGGGGTATTCTGTTCCGAATAATTTCATGCTTTTCATTTTACATTTTATTTTCCAGGATGAGTTCCAGGGTACCTGCAACAGTATCATTCACAGTGGCCTGTTTCATATATCGGGCCACCATGATTGCTTCTACAATCTCGCCGGTGGTAATGCCTGCTTCCCTGGCCTGCTTTGTCCACATTTTAACACAGGTATCTGAGCCGAGTGCAGCAGCAACTGCAATACCTGCAAGAAGCTTGTATTTCTTCGGCACAGCCTGGTACTTTTCATTTTCGAAAAGAAGCGCTTTGTCGTTCATCTGATGTTGTGCGAACTCAGGTGCGAATTCCTTCAGCAGTTCCATTGGTGTTTTTTTTGTATCCATAGACTAACAATTATAAGGTTAGAAGATTGAGCCATAAATTAATCCTGTAATTGTAGCCATAACCACAACCAGGCTTATATAAACCACTGTTTTCTGTGTTCCTATAACACCTCTTATAACCAGCATATTTGGCAATGAAAGTGATGGACCGGCAAGAAGGAGTGCCAGTGCAGGCCCTTTCCCCATTCCGGAAGCGATTAATCCCTGAAGAATCGGCACTTCGGTAAGTGTTGCGAAATACATGAAGGCCCCTACTACTGAAGCAAAGAAATTTGAGAATATTGAATTACCTCCGACGAGGGCCGAAACCCACTCATTAGGTATTACACCGGCAATTGCCTTGCCATCATGAGTTGAACCGAGAAGGAATCCAGCAATGACCACACCTATGGCAAGCAGCGGCAGAATCTGTTTTGCAAAATCCCAGGTGGCAAGAGTCCAGGCCTTATTCTCCTCGTCTCCCCTGTCAAGAAGAGTGATGACGCTTAATGAAATAATTCCTGTCAGCACTGGTACGAGTGGCCTGATTTTGTCATTTTCAATCAGGCCATTGGACAGCAGGACCGAAGCGACTGTAGCAGCTCCTGCACCTAATACCCATTGCCATTTTATCTTAAGTATTTTAATAAGGTTATAGCAAAGTATAAGGCTGAAAAAGCCTGTTATATACCATTTGTAATACCAGATGTAATACCATAGGCTTGATGTATCGCCTTCAGCCGGTTTTCCCCAGTTTGCAAATACAAGAATAAAGATTAGGGTAAAAAAATGCATGGATGTCTGCCACATTGGCCTTTTTTCGGGAGGTGGAACAATATTCATCTGCTCCTCCTTTTTTACTTTCTCCTCTTTTCTGTAAATAAGTGCCATAGTTGACCCTATAACAATGCTGAAGACCACTGCACCGATTGTTCTGGCCACACCCATTTCAAATCCAAGAATGCGTGCAGTAAGAATAATCGCAAGTATATTTATAGCTGGCCCTGAGTAGAGAAAAGCTATAGCAGGGCCTAATCCGGCTCCGCGTTTGTGAATACTGGAAAACAGCGGCAGGATTGTGCAGGAACATACTGCCAGTATGGTTCCTGATACTGAGGCGACTGTATAAGCTACCCATTTTTTTGCCTGTGCGCCGAAATATTTCAGTACCGAAGCCTGACTAACGAATACTGATATCACACCTGCGATAAAAAATGCAGGCAGAAGACAAAGAATAACATGTTCCCGGGCATACCATTTTACAAGGTCAAAAGTGGCGGCAACGGCTGTATTGAACCGGGCACTTTCGACCGGAAGGAAAAATGCGACTGTAAAAACTGCTGCGATCCAGCCAAGTATTTTTAATTCTTTTTTAAGTTCCATAAAACCGATTTTAAAATTTAAAAAATTATTAATCTGAAATTTAGATCAATGAGCCACAATTTGTTAATCCGCAATCCAAAATCCGCAATCCGCAATAATTAACATCCCCCTGACCCTCCCGAGTGCTCGGGACAGGCTCTTCAAAGGGGGAAATTTACGCCAAACCTTTCTGCTGCACGGAATAAATCCACAATCCGCAATCCGCAATCACAGATAAACTCTTATTATATAATAGATTCCCACGGCAATAAACAGCACTGCGATAACCTGTCTGAACCAGAGCTCGAAGGATTTCATTCTTTTATAAAGTACCCCAATTCCTGAGACTGTGTAAGCAAGTACCCATGCTATAATAATAACAGGTATTCCGGTGGCAATTGCAAATACAACGGGAAGATAAAGACCTGATGCATTTGTTATGGTCATCGGGACAAGCACTCCGAAATATAAAACCCCGCTGTATGGGCAAAAAGCAAGAGCAAAGATAACACCCAGCAGAACAGCATCAAGATAACCCCATTTTTGCCGGTTCTGTATGCCCGATGTAAGCTTCCCGAATCCCGGTAATTTAATTTTAATTACATCAAACATCAATAGCCCAATGATTATCAAAAGAGGACCTATGAACTTTTCCCCATACCTCTGGAAGAAACCGGCAAATTTTAACTGGTCAACACCGAGAAAAATAATCAGGGCAAGACCTGTATAGGTAATTGCCCTTCCAAGAGTATAAAAAAGTCCGTTGAAAAATACCCTGTTACGGTTTTCAATGTCCTTGCTTATAAAACCAATTGCAGTAATATTAGTAGCCAGTGGACACGGGCTGATAGCAGTCATTAAACCAAGCAACAGGGCAGTTAACCACGGTAAAGTGCTATTTTCAAGCAGGTCTGTAAGAAATTCCATGTGTTATTCTGTAAGTAACCGGTCAATATTTTCGTTAATAATTTCTTTGAATTTTTCTGGCTTAACCATTGCATAAAGAAATCCTTCAGTTGTAAGGTCAATTTTTTTATCCCCTTTAACAATTAAAAGAGATTGTCCGGGAACACCCAGCCTTTTTACAAGAGGCTTTGTTGCTTCATCATCGAGATTTAAAGATTTGAAAGTGATCAGACCAGCTTTGACCTGACCAGGATACAGTTCTTCAATAAATTCCTTCGTTTTTTCCTCCAGATTCAGACAGGTTACACAACGAACGGTGAAATGAAAATAATAAACCTCAATCAAGTCAGTAGAAGCATTCGCTGGAACTGAAGAATCAGCATCCGGTGCAGGACGGGCTGAACAACCTGAAAAAAATATTGCCAGAAGTAAAATCTGGGATAATTTATTAACCTTCATATTTTTCTACTTGTTTTTTAAAATTATTTCTTTAACCTGATTCAAAGAAGGCACCTGTCCGCTGAGGACAACTTTCCCGTTAATTACTAGGGCAGGTGTGTGTAATACGTTGTAATTCAATATTGCAATAATGTCCTCAATCTTCTCAATATTAGCTTCTATTCCTATCTCTGCAGCTGCTTCACGCGTCACTTTTTCAAGAGTTTTACATTTAGGACAACCGGTTCCAAGAATTTTGATTTCCATAGATGTTAGTATTTAAAAATTTTGTTACTCTTTTTTCAAAAACAATTATTTTAAAATTTATTACAGTCTGCGTTTATTTTGTTAACAGGTTCCTCTTCACTCAAAAAATCTTCGATCATTTTTTTTACCTTAATCCAGTTCTCCCTGTTAAGGCAGTATTTTATATATGGTGGATTGATCTCGCCCTGGATTAATCCGGCATACTTTAATTCTTTCAGATGTTGTGAAAGTGTTGACCTGCACACCGGAAGTTCTTCAACCAGATCTCCACTGTAACAGCAGGTATCCATTTTTATGAGCTTCTTAATGATATAAATCCTCACAGGATGGCTGAGTGCTTTAAATATCTTTGCCATATCGAGGATTTCATTTGTTATCCCGGCCTTGGGTGACATAATATTATTTTTATATTTCGCAAAATTACGAAATATTTTTATATTTGCAACAAACACCTAAAAATGAAAATCCTTATTTTATGTACAGGCAACAGTTGCCGCAGCCAGATGGCACACGGCTTACTGCAATCGTTTGACAAAAGACTCGAAGTTCATTCTGCGGGTACTGCACCCGGTTATGAAGTAAACAGGAAAGCCGTGCAGGTTATGGCTGAGGCTGGCATTGACATCAGCGGGCACTATCCGAAATCTGTCGATGAGTATATAAACGATGAATGGGATTATGTAATAACTGTTTGTGACGATGCCAGGGAAACCTGCCCTGTATTCACCGGAAAAGTAAAACACCGGCTTCACATGGGTTATGAAGATCCCTCATTTAAAACCGGGTCTGAAGAATACATAATGAGTGAATTCCGGAAAGTAAGAGACCAGATAAAGAATGATTTTTATAAGCTTTATATTGAAGAAATCAAGCCTGCACTGAGATGACAAAAACAGAAAAAGCAATAAGGAATTTCAGAAATAATTTTAACTGTGCACAAGCGGTTCTGGCAGCTTTTGGCCCTGAGTATGGCTTGGAGGAGGATAGGTGTATGAAAGTGGCCCGTGCTTTCGGCGGAGGGATGGGCCGGCAGCAGTATACATGCGGAGCGGTTACAGGGGCTCTGATGGTTCTCGGAATGAAATTCGGCAAGGGGCTCAATGACCCGGAAGAGAAAAAGAAATTTACTTACAACAAGGCAAGGGAATTTTTTGATGAATTTGCCAGGCTGAACAGTTCCGTGAACTGTCTTGAACTTCTTGAGGGGCTAGATATGAACAATCCGGATGACCATAAAATTATTATGGAAAAAAAACTTTTTGATTTAAAATGTGAAAAATATGTTTCGGATGCAGTAAGAATACTTGAAAGCATGCTGAAATGAATTACAATGTTCTGCCAACCTGACCGGGGGCCTTATAATTAAATTGAAAGATCCGAACGGAAATTCAACATATTCAGATACTCAAATTTTTAATTATGAAACCTGAAGAACTCAAGGAAATTGTAAAAGAAAAATATGGCAGGATTGCCGAAGGAAGTAGTCAGGCGCAGACATCCTGCTGCGGTTCATCCTGCTGTGGTGATAATTCCGCATACACTGTTTTCAGTGAAAGTTATGACGGGAAAGAGGGTTATCTTGCTGATGCCGATATGAGTCTTGGCTGCGGCATCCCGACAGATTATGCAGGGATTAAAGAAGGGGATCACGTTCTGGACCTTGGCAGCGGAGCAGGGAATGATTGTTTTGTTGCCCGGGCAATTACAGGAGAAACCGGAAAAGTGACAGGAATAGACATGACTGAACAAATGGTCATCAAAGCCAGAGAAAATGCCAGTAAGTTAGGGTACAGCAACGTGGAATTCGTACACGGGGATATAGAAAATATGCCATTTAATGATGGTGCCTTTGATGTTGTGATTTCAAATTGCGTATTAAACCTCGTGCCCGATAAATCAAAAGCATTCAGCGAAATATACCGGGTGCTAAAACCGGGAGGACATTTTTGTGTATCAGATGTGGTAATAAAAGGTGATCTGCCCGAAAAAATAAGGAAAGATGCTGAACTGTATGCAGGATGCGTATCAGGGGCAATCGAAATGAAAGATTACCTTAAAATAATTGAAAAATCAGGATTTGTAAATATTCAGGTTCATAAACAAAAAGAGATAAAGCTACCTGATGCTTTATTATCCGGGTTAGATGATAACTCATTGTCAGAATCTGACAAGGCTGCTATGGCGGGAATTTTCAGCATTACAGTTTCAGCAACCAAACCATGAAATTCTTACACTCCGTTTTTTAAGATTTTCAAATTCTCAAATTATTTATTATGGGCACAACCAAACAACTTTCCTTTTTCGACCGGTACCTTACCCTCTGGATTTTTCTTGTCATGTTTGCAGGTGTAGCTTTCGGCTACTTTTTCCCGGGGATCTCCGTGTTCTGGAATTCCCTGAGCTCTGGTACAACCAACATTCCTATAGCAATCGGACTGATCTTAATGATGTACCCGCCACTAGCCAAAGTAAAATACGAAAAATTGCCACTTGTTTTCAGAAACATTAAACTTCTGGGACTTTCTCTTACCCAGAACTGGATTGTAGGGCCTGTAGTAATGTTTCTGCTTGCAATATTGTTTCTTCACAACCATCCGGATCTGATGGTTGGTGTTATTCTTGTCGGACTTGCCCGGTGCATTGCCATGGTACTTGTATGGAACGACCTTGCCAGGGGTGATACTGAACTTGCTGCCGGGCTGGTGGCATTCAATGCTCTTTTCCAGGTGTTTTTCTATTCGGTATATGCGTATGTTTTTATAACCCTTCTGCCACCATTGTTTGGTTTTAAAGGAGCAGTTGTTGAAGTTTCCATTTCAGAAATTGCCGTCACGGTTCTGATTTATCTCGGCATACCGTTCTTCGCCGGATTAATTACCAATTTCATCTTAAGAAGAACCGTCGGGGATGAATGGTACTTTAGTAAGTTTATACCGAAAGCTTCATGGCTAACTCCGGTGGCACTACTGTTTACAATATTTGTTATGTTCTCACTTAAAGGAGAAAACATAATCCGGCTTCCCGTTGATGTTTTAAGAGTTGCCGTACCTTATACTATCTATTTTGCGGTAATGTTTTTCGCTACATTTTTTATTGCAAAATGGATGGGGAACGGGTATGAGAAATCAACTACACTGGCTTTCACGGCCGGCAGTAACGATTTTGAGCTTGCCATTGCTGTTGCCGTGGCAGTTTTCGGAATCAATTCACAGGCAGCTTTCGCTACGGTTATAGGGCCTCTCGTGGAAGTTCCTGTTCTGATAATGCTGGTAAATGTGGCTCTATTCTTCAGGAAAAAATACTTCACCGGAGTATGAGTCATGAGAAAGGCTCAGAAGAGAAGGATAATATCAGAAAGCTAAGGGGAAACAAAATAATATTACGTAACAATCTTTTAAAAGGATATTATTGTTTTAATCGGGTAATTTTCCGAATTTACACCTGTAAACAATAATTAAATCCTTATGTTATGAAAATCATCAGTTTCAAAAGTGCAATTGCAATATTATTTCTTGCAACACTTATAATTATCCTTCCTTCCTGCGGAAAAAAGAAGAAGAGCGATACGTTTTCTTTTGTCTTTATGACCGACATACACCTTACATACGAACGTAATGCAATACCCGGTTTCAGGCAGGCAATTGCGAAGGTGAATGAACTCAAACCTGATTTCGTGATAACAGGTGGAGACCTTGTTATGGATGCCCTTGGAGTGAGATACACACTTGCCGATTCGCTGTATAAACTTTATCAGGAGACATCAAAAGAATTCAAAATGCCAGTTTACAATGCAATGGGTAACCATGAAATTTATGGAATTTACAGCAGAAGCGGAGCAGATCCAGGCAACCCAGAGTTTGGAGAGAAAATGTTCGAAAAGAGGCTTGGTAAATCTTACTATTCGTTCGACCACAAAGGATGGAAATTCATGATCCTTAATTCAGTGGAAGATACGGGGAAAGACAGGTACATGGGTTTTATAGATCCTGCCCAGATGGAATGGATAAAAGAGGAGCTTCAGAAAACTGACACCCTTACACCGATAGTCATAGCAACACATATACCTTTTATCACGGTTAATTCACAGATCTATAATTATTCTACTGCACCGAATGATTCCGGACTGGTCGTTGTAAATTCAAAGGAAATGCTGAATCTTTTCAGACGGCATAATCTGAAGCTGGTTCTTCAGGGTCATCTGCATATGGTTGAGGATATTTATATTGACGGTATCAGGTTTGTGACGGGAGGTGCTGTATCAGCCAACTGGTGGCGCGGACCCTATCGGGGTGATGAAGAAGGATTCATGCTGATAACCATCAGTGGCGGGGACTTTAATTGGAAATATGTTGATTACGGCTGGGAGGTAAAAAGGTGAATCTGACGCAACGAACAATTCTATGAAATCGGTAATGAATTTCCGGGATGCCCTGGATTTACCCGGTGACAGCGGATTGAAGCTAAAAAGAGGACTGATTTTCAGATCTGCAAGTGTTGACAGGATAAGCAGGGGAGACATTGAGCGGTTGAAAAGCCTGGGTATTAAAACAATTATTGATCTGCGGGCACCTCATGAATGCAGTAAAAGAAAAGTTAATATCCCGGGAATAAACAGGTTGTCACTTCCTTTAGATTTTGAGCAGGTTACCAGAGAGAGGCTAAAGCCTCTTATAATGAAAAGGAATCAGATAGAAGCTGTTCAGAAGGTCATAAATGAACTGTATATTGAAATTCTTGATGCAGCAAAACCTGTTATTAACGAAATTGTAAAAATAATTCTTAACGGCGATCAGACTCCTATTCTAATACATTGCAGGGCAGGAAAGGACAGAACCGGGATTGTATGTGCTATTTTTCAGATGATAGCCGGAGCCAGCAGGGATTCTATTGTTGAAAATTTCATGAAATCGAATGATTATATTCTGCCTGTCTTCAGAAAAAGGCTGATTTTGAGAAAGATACTCAGTTTCGGATTTTTCCCTTCGAAAGAGATACTCGATGCAATAACCTTGAGAAGGGAAAATATTGAAAATGTTATTGAAAGGGTTGAAAATCATTACGGCGGGATAGCAGGATATCTCTTGCAGGCTGGTATTGATAGAAAAGATTATGAGACATTAAGGCGGAAACTTACGGATGAACCATAACTATTTTAATAATGAAATCGAAGGACACACCTGACTCACCTGAGAAATCTTTTCTTAAAGGAAGAATTGAGAGTTTCGGAAATGCGATAAACGGAATAAAATTAATTATAGGTGGTGAAAAAAACTTCAGAATACACCTCGTTGTATTGGTGGCAGTGATTGCTGCTGGAATATTTTTCCGTCTTACAACCGGAGAATGGATTGCAGTTATTCTTGTTTCAGGGCTTGTACTTGCTGCTGAATGTATAAACACTGCAGTTGAATACCTTTGTGATGAGGTATCGGCACAGGAAAGTATAAACATCAGAAAGGCGAAAGACACATCTGCGGCTGGAGTATTGATATCAGCAATTATTTCTGTTATTACAGGTCTGTTTGTATTTATTCCGGCTATAGTGAGGTTTTTCAGGTTTTAGCAGATTTACCTGCCAGTCTTTTGATAATTTAATGAAAAGGTCTGCGGTATAAAACTGGAATTGGAATTTTTACCATTTGATAATAATTATCAACTGATAAAAATTATTAATTAATAAAAATTATTGTTTGATAATAATTATTATTTGATAATTTTTTTATTTGATAAAATTTTTCAGTTGATAATGCAGGCAGTTAGACTACTCTTCTCTATAATAATTTTCCGGTGGAAATGTTTTTTCAACACAGTAAATTATTCTGATGCATAATTCTAAGAGATTTTCCCTTATTCCGGAAAACCATCACTCTTTTTTAATATGTAAATTTGTAGAATAAATTACTGCTTATGTTGACGAAATTTTTACTTCTGGCCATATTTGGAATTGCAATGGCGCACCTTGAGGGCGTTGTTGTGGTTTACCTGCGCAAAGCAATAGGTATCCTTGATGCCGATTCAAACAAGGAAGCAGTAGATCGGATTGACCCCTGGTATCTTAAGGTTGAGATGACACGTGAAGCAGCTACCATCATTATGCTCGTTGTAATTGCATGGCTGGCCGGTACAACCTGGGTTGAAAAAGGTGTGTTGTTCCTATGGACCTTTGCTTTCTGGGACCTTTTCTATTACGTTTCACTTTATATTCTTATCAAATGGCCGCCAACATTGAAAACGATTGACGTTCTCTTTCTGATCCCGAAACCGTGGATTGCCCCGGTGTGGTTCCCGATCGGGGTATCGTCACTCACAATTATAGTTATTGCTGTTTTGTACCTGCTTGGGATTGTCAGATAGGATACCGGGTGCCTGTCGGCGGGTAAAGGTTATTTTATAAATTTTATCCAGTCAACTTCAACCGGGTTATTATCTTTCAGTACAATTACCAGGTCGTGAATACCTCTCTGGTATTTAAGCAACTTTGAATTAACGGTATTCCAGCTTTCCCCTGCGGGCACCTTTACTTTAGCTACTAACAGCCCATCCGGTTCGTCAAGCCTAATTTCCAGAAAAGATCCGTTAAGAGAAATTACTCTTGCCTCAACCGACTTAAGTTTCTTATTACCAAAGTCAACCGCATTATAACGTATCCAACCATGCTGTTTGCTGAGAATACTTTTCCATCCCTTAAAGGCATCAAGGGTATCCAGAAAAGCAATTGAAACTCCGTTTCCACTGATGCTGCTATACCTGTCTATTTCAATTTTGTCTGTAGCATTAGTAATTCCTACTCCGCGTAAAGAAGGAATTACTTTCCTGATAGAACCATCTTCGTTAAAGAAAAGGCTGTCGACTCTCACCGACCTGTTTTTATCGAATTTCGGTGAATAATCATTATGATGGTAAAACAGATACCACTGATTATTGTATTCAACTATTGAATGGTGGTTTGTCCAGCATCCTGTGGGAGATTCATCCATTATTACCCCTCTGAACTTAAAAGGTCCAAGCGGATTATCAGATGTGGCATATTCAAGTCTTTCAGTCTTGTTTTCGACATGAGGATATGTCATATAATAGATGCCCTTCCTCTCGAACAGAAACGGACCTTCGACAAGACCTTTGCCGGGAAACTCTTTCAGTACAACTGGTTCTGAATCGAGTTCTACCATGTTATCTTTTAATTTTGCCGCAAATATTCTGTTCAGGGAATAGTAAATATATGCCTGTCCGTCTTTGTCAATGAACACACACGGATCAATACCTCTGACTCCTTTAATTGGTTCGGGTTGAGGTATATAGGGTCCTTCAGGTTTCTCAGCGATGGCAACGCCTATCCCGAAGCCTTTACCATATGAAGCATTAACGTTTGCAGGGAAATAGAAATAGTATTTTCCATTACGTTCAACACAATCGGGAGCCCACATGCTATATGTGGTTGTATCAACCCATTTCACTTTATACTGGCTTACAATTACCCCATGGTCGGTCCAGTCGGTAAGGTTGGAGGATGAGAAGACATGATAATCTTCCATACAGAACCAGTCTTTCCGGGGGAAATTAGCAGGAGCAGGTATATCATGGGATGGGAACAGATAAATCTTGCCGTTAAAGACTCTTGCTGTGGGGTCAGCTGAAAACTGATTTCTAATAATCGGGTTTTGAGCTGATATACTGATAAAGAATCCCTGGAAAATAATTACTTTCAGAATCAGAGTCATTAGGTTTTTCATAATGTTGGTATTTAGTTTATATCACATATTTAATTACCTGATTATAAAAATTATCATTATCTTTTCCGGAGCATGTCATTAACAGCATTTGAGAGGAACACATAAGCAGCTGAGATGTCAATCACATATTCATTTTCGCCCCAGAAGAAAGGCCAGTCCTCTTTATTTTCAAGAAAATCGGGCTGGAACATCAGTAATCCGGGAACGACACCACCGGCAATAAAGCTGAAATCGGCCCTGTTGTTACCATAGGCTATCTCCTTGGAACGTGCTCCGACAGCTGAAACGAAAGAAATATTTGAATAGGGATGGCACCCAAAAATATAATTCAGTCCTTTGAAAACATATTCAGGTCCGATTATTTCAGGGAAATATTTATTGGCATAATAATTTGTTATGGAAAAGGATATTACACCATTATTTCCTCCCCAACCTCTTCCTGTAATCGGAACCCCGTAAGGATTATCCTTAGCATATCCGTCGGCTGTTTCCTTGTATTTTAAAACATATTCTTTAAGTTTAGTTTTGTAATCATTGTTCATATAAGGTATTGCCTGCAGTGCAGTGGCTAAACCGCCTCCTCTTCCTGCCATTCCTCTTTCAAGCGAAGGCCACAACAATTCTTCAAAGCGTTTGGCATATTTATCTTCTTTTGTCGTAATGAATAACTGCAATGCAGCCGACATTTCGCTTCCTGTTGCAAACATCTGAGTCCCCGTCTGACCGGAAGATGGCGGAGTTTTGCCGGCATTATCATTCCACAGTTTCAGGGCTGCGGCAAGGCATCTATCAGCGAGCGGTTTATTAAAATCTTTCAATGCCCTGTATGATGCTGCCAGTGCAGCAGCAGCTGAATAATCAAGTGAAGTATTCCTTGTTGTAAATACCCACCTGTCATCCAGAGTTCCGCTTGATTTTCCGTCGGTCTGATACGGTTTAAGATTGGGATTATATGGCAGGTTGTCTGTTTCAGTTACCGCGTCTCCCAGATGGTGATATTGATGAAGATTCGGGACAATTATTCCCCTTACGGGATGACCTATATTTTCAACCTGGGCGACTACGTTCAGTGCTCCATGTTCAATTTGCTGAAGAATATCAGGTTTTCCGTCGGGCCGGTGAATATCAACGTACCGGGTTTCCTGGTCAATGAACGTCTGATCGCGAGTTATACGGAATTTCTCCCATGTATCAACCAGGCTTAGTAAAACATTTACATGTGATCCTGTCTGAATATCAAAATCCCCTGCATCGAACCATCCTCCGACAGCCAGTCCCGGGATGCGCTCCAGAGGTTTATATCTGGTATCGGTTGAGGAACCCATCCTGTAGCCGTCGAAATGCTGATGATTCACAGGAGCCTGTAAAGCATCATCAAGATAGGGAGCCCCATGCCATGTCCTGTAAGCTTCATTAACAATCATGTGATCCATCTGCACAGGGAAAAAAACATCCATGGTAGGATGCCAGATATTGGTGAAAACATTTTCACTGATAATAAATGTATTGGTTGAATACTCCCCATACTTTATAAAATATATCCCGGATTCTTTGATTGCAGTAAAATCAAATTTCAGGTAATTGTAGCGGGTATATTTACCCCAGTTCGACAAACCGGCATTTAATTTTTCGACAACTTTACCGTCGGGTGAAACCTGAAAAAGGGATGCATTTTTAAGGGGAGTATCGTTTTTATCAAGTTCAATAATTGCTATTTTTTCCTGAACAGGGTGATAACCAACCTGCGAGAACTGTATAACAGGCTTTCTTTTCCAGCCCGGAATTGCATAAGGTTCAAAGTACCATTGCAAAACATTTCCTGTTCTCTTTGCAGGTAGAAGACTTCGCACGACAAACCAGCCGTTCTGGGCAAGCATCCTGCCATCAAACATCATCAATTCCGAATTTAAGGCCTCTATCTTTACCATTGTCTCAGGATCTTCAGGGGAGAGGATTATAGTCTTTCCTGAAGCAAAGGGTTCCGGAACAATGTATTCATTTCTGCCCCTGTCGTCAAACGTTGAATGACCGGCATATTGAAGGACTTTGCTGTTTGCGGATTCAATTTTACTGGACCCGGATGGGTATAAAGGGAAAATACCCGGTTTCCCGTCTATAATATAGGTCTTTCTGAAATAGGAAGAGGGGATAAATTCCATATTAAGACCCGCTTTGCCTTCAAGCTTTTCCGGAAGTGGTTTATCAAGAAAAACACTTATAAGAACTCCTTTATCCCTGGAAGTCACACTGATTCTTGAATCAAAATCATAATCTTTGTATCTGAGAGTTACCTCAATAGTATTGGTCTCTTTATCAACCTTCCGATTGATTACAGCCGGCACAAGGTCCCATTGCTCCGGTGTATTCTGAAGTCTCACCGCACCGCCAGTTACACTCCTTACGCCATGATGGATTAACTCTATACCTGCATTTTTTTCGTCGTTGAACATCCCGGTATACTGATTGCTGAAAACCAGTATATTTACTCCAGGCGTTTCAAAATAATCAAGATCATTCAGTTTAAGTTTCTGTCCGAAAATGACATTTGAAACAGCCAGCATGAAAATTCCTGAAGAAATAAGAATTTTCAGATGCCTTAAAAATGAGTTTTTATATTCATAAATTGTTTTCATGGTTATTTAATTAATTGACTCTGGAAATTGCAAATTATAAATTAAAGAATAGCTGTCCGGTAAGTTGCCGGGAGTTTTTCAAAATTATCAGTTATTTTCCAATGATGTTATTCTGAACCAGTCAAAATCGACATAGCCTCCTGGAGTTTTCGTGGCATAATTGAAAAGACCATAACGGTAGCCCATGAAATGGGGCATTGTATATTCCATTTTGAGCTGGCTGCCTATCTGTTTCCATTTCCTGCCGTCGATGCTGTAGTAGAAAGAGGCCTGGTCGGTCATGTTTCTGAAATCGCAGTCAGCTTTAAGGTAAACAATATTCTTTGAAAGCGGAATACTTTCAACTTCAACCGGTTTTCCCGATTGTGCGCTAACCATAACAATCTTTTTTAATCCGTTTTCATATTTAACTCCTGCCAGGCCGAATTTTCTCTGAAGCAGGGCCAGGCCTGCAAAATCTCCCTCTTTCATGTTTGAAACGTCAATCTTAACTGAACCTGAGCATTGAGGTCCGAAAGTACGCTGGGTGAGTGTATTTCTTGCCTGGAGAAAAAGAGAGTCAATCCGTCCGGTAACAAGACGCAAGAATCCTTTGCGGGCAGTGACTGACCACAGGTCGTTGACAGGGTTATGATTCCATTGCCACACAAGTGGCAATGACGGTTCACCCTTTCTTCGTTTAAACTCATCCGATGCAACAATTCCGGGTATTGGCCCGCGATTTGGAGGAAGGTCGAGTGTGTCGGGAACTTTGCCGTTAACTCCTAAAACAGGCCATCCGTCTTCCCATTTCACCGGGACAATATAGGGTATTCGGCCCACTGAGCCATAGTCACGGAAAAGGTAAGCAAACCACCTGCCATCGGGGGTATCAACAATGCCACCCTGTGCCACTCCTTTATCCTGTAGTAACAGCTTTCCTTCCCATGGACCTGTTATTTTGCCAGCTCTGTGAACTACAACACTGCGCATGCCTCCCCTTGGCCAGGTTATATTAAAAAGATAATACATTCCGTTAACCTTGAACAACTGTGAACCCTCTCCCAACCCGCTGTTTGGACCTGAAGGGAGACTTGCATCCTGAATGATTACCTGATTGATACCTCCGCTTTTAATGCCTGAGAGATCAGAATTCAGTTCAACAAGCGTCAGCTTTTTGTTTCCATAAATCATGTAAATCCGGTCATCATCGTCGAAAAATAGAGTGTGGTCGTGCAGACTCGGACTGAAAGATATTTCTTTCCATGGTCCCTTTTCAATATCGGAAGTTGACCAGATATATGTTTTGCCTGTTGTTGACGAAAATGTTGAAACATAGAATATGCCCTTATGATACCGTATGCAACTGGCCCATGAGCCTCTGCCGTAAGCGTTTTTTCCGTTACTGAGGTTTAGTTCATCAACATCACCTAGAATATTATATGCGTAATTTACAATCTCCCAGTTCGTCAGATCTTTTGATTTCATGATCGGCACTCCCGGACTCATATGCATGGTAGTGCTGCTCATATAATAGATATCGCCTGCCCGGATAATTGACATATCTGGAACATCGGCAAAAATTATGGGGTTTGTAGCTTTTGTAACCTGAGCTGATGATTTTATGTTAATGAATAAAGTCATTAAAATCAATAAAAGCAGATAGATGTTATTTTTCATAAGCATGAATTTTAAATAGGCTCTTTAATTAAGTTGAAAAATTATACATGTTTTATCTCAAACGTGTTTAATCTATGATAAAATTCTTTTCGGTTGACAGTTTCGCTGCCTGGAGGTGTTTTTTATAATTTTTTAAGCCAGGGGATAACCACATATAAAATTTTCTTAATTCTGACTGGTTATCTCATAGACAACACTCGTAAGTGGTGTGGCTGAGCCGATATTCAATCCCACATTCATAAGATACTCGCCGGTATAACTTTTTCCGCTATCGGTTCCGGCACGGCGCATACCCGGCATTATGTTTATTTCCTGAATCCTGTATGTCTTCGAAGGATCAAGCCCCTGAAGCCTTACACGGTTAAACGTCTCGCCTCTTCGTGCATTAAGAGTATATTCAAACAAAACAGCCTTGTCTTTCTTTTCACTTACATACATCAGCACTGCCCTGTTCTCTTCATATGGTGAAACAAGTCTGTAAAGATCTCCATACCAGATAACATCCTTAATCCGGTTGTAGTTCGCAACGGCTTCCTGACTGAACTTCAGTTCATCAGGTGTCATCTCATTAACCCTGATATCATACCCGAGCTTGCCCATCATTGCCACATCGGTGCGGAATTTAAGCGACTGTTTACCCATTGAGGTTATGTGATTGCAGACCGAAATGGCAGGGAAGAAGTACGAATAGCCCCACTGGATATAGATCCTTTCCAGCGGGTCGGTGTTGTCGCTTGCCCAGAATTCTGTGAAATATTTCAGAGCTCCATAGTCAACCCGGCCGCCTCCTCCTGAACAAAGCATCATGGGAATATCCGGATATTTTTTCCTCACACGCTCCAGTACCGAATATAACCCTTTTACATAATCAATGTAAACGTGCGATTGTTTATCTTTAAGGTAAGGGGAATAAGTATTTGTCATCATACGGTTGCAGTCCCACTTAAAATATGCTATCCCCGGATATTTTGTAAGCAGTTCATCAACAATATTATAGACGAAATCCTGAACTTTCGGGTTTGTAAGGTCCAGCACAAGCTGGTTACGGTAATAATGTTCCGGACGGTTGGGAAGTTTTAGTATCCAGTCGGGATGTTTCCCGTAAAGTTCGCTTGCAGGATTAACCATCTCCGGTTCGATCCATATACCGAATTTCACCCCTTTGTTTTCGGCCTCTTTCACCAGATAGCCGATGCCGTCGGGCAGTTTGGCTTTGTTCTCCTGCCAGTCGCCCAGACCGGCGCGGTCGTTATTGCGGGGATATTTGTTTCCGAACCATCCGTCGTCGAGAAGAAACAGGTCGAGTCCTAATTTCCTTGTATCGTCAATGAGACCTGAAAGCTTATTCTGGTCGAATGCAAAATATGTCGTTTCCCAGTTATTTAGAAGAGTATAGCGGGGTTTGTCGCCGTGGAGGATTCCGTATTTAAGTGCCCAGCGGTGAAGGTTGCGGCTTGCTTCCCCTCTTCCTTTATCGGTGTAGGTGAAAATCATGGATGGTGTTACAAAGGTTTGACCCGGGAGGAGGGAGTATTCTGAGGCATAAGGGTTAATTCCTGATATAACCCGCAGGGAACCTTTCTCATCAACCTCAAAGAGAATGCGGAAGTTTCCCGACCATGCCAGGGTACCGGCAATCAGCTCGCCTGTGGTTTCATCTGACTTTTCATTCAGCGACAGTATAAAAACCGGAGTCTGGTACATATGAGCCCGGGTGCCAAGCTTTGAATCAAGAATCTTAATTCCTGCCGTAAGCTCTGTCTCTGCCATCTTCATCTCTTCGGCCCAGTCGCCATGAAAATGGGTAAGCCAGTATCTGTCGGCATCAAAATGCAGCATTGAAGAGGCGTAATTAAAAAGAGTAACCGGCTTTTTTTCATTGTGCACTATTTCGGCCCATTCTTCAATTACATTTTCGGTTCTGAAAGTTCTTATACTGAGTGTTACCTCAACCGGATATTCGGGGTCTTTAAGTTTTATTTTGGTGAGAGTAACATTGTTATCGGGTTTTTCTTCCTGATGGCTAACATATTTCAGTTCAAGTGAAGGATTACCGTCGTTATGGGTTATGCGGATTGCCGGTTCAAAGAGATTATCAGTTCCGAAGGTGGCATATGCCGGATGTCCGGCATCCCTTGACTGGGAAATTGCCTGTGGGTCGGAAAGTTTTTTTCCCAGATAAGCCTGATAAAGCCGGCCGTCTCTGCCGTTCACTCTGAAAATAAGATCAAAAGAAGAGGTTCCTGTGGGGATCACTATGTCAGGTACCTGATCAATAGGCCGTGCCGTCATAGGCACCTGTCCTGACAGGTTAAAACAAAAAGTTAAAAAGAGCGTCAGATTTATTATGGTGCCGGTTGATAAAAAAAATTTTAATGATTTCATTTTTATGATATTTCCGGTTTATAATTTTTTCTTACAAATTTAGCATTATAACCGGCATTAAGTCCGGCAGATTAACGTTAAAAAAACTGAAAATTAAAAAGCGGTGAAGAATTTATATATTTTTATGGGCAAAGTAATTTGGCCATCTTATTTATTTTAATGAAAGCATTAATTAAAGAGAAGTTTATCATCATTTTATTACTGGCGATTTTATTACCTGTTCAAAAACTTTGTGCTTTTTTCCGGCAGGATGAAGTAATCATACAGGATACTGTGAAAAAGCTGAGAACGGCTTCAGGACAACCTGTTTACATAACGTCGAGGCTGGTTACGCCGAGGCCAGTGATAGACGGGAAACTTGACGACGAATGCTGGAAGCACGGCACATGGGCAGGCGATTACACGCAATTTATTCCAAATGAAGGGGCTAAGCCAACATATCCGACGGAACTCAACATACAATATGATGATAAATACCTGTACATAGCCTTCCGTGCTTATGACTATGAACCTGACAAAATAATGAGATATGCCGGGGGGAGGGATGAAATAGCAGGAGATGTGGTTGGTGTAACATTTGACAGCTACAGGGATTACCGAACCGGTTTTGAATTTTCAGTGACTGCCTGGGGTCAGAAAATTGATCTCGTCCTTTTTAATCCGATGAACTGGGATTTTAACTGGAACGCAGTCTGGAGATGTAAAACAGGACTTGAGGATTCGGCATGGGTGGCTGAACTTGAAGTGCCTCTCAGTCAGCTTCGATACAGCAACCAGGATGAGCAGGTGTGGGGTATGCATACGTGGAGATGGATTGCACGCCTGCAGGAAGAGAGTAACTGGGAGAAACAGTCGAAGACAGGTCCTGGCATGCTTTATAACTTCGGCGAGCTCAGGGGGATAAAGGGATTGAAAAAATCGCGGCGGTTTGAAATAATGCCCTTCACCCTCGGAGATCTGAGAACATTGAAAGAGGAACCCGGCAATCCGTTTACATTGAACGGAAAAGCATGGGGCGGGAATATGGGGCTCGATGCAAAAATCGGCGTATCAAGCAACTTCACAGTTGACCTGACTGTTAACCCTGATTTCGGACAGGTCGAGTCAGACCCTTCCGTGATGAACCTTACGGCATTTGAAACATTCTATGAAGAAAAACGTCCGTTTTTCCTCGAAGGATTAACCATCTTTGATTACGACTTTGATAATCAGACATTGTTCTATTCAAGACGAATTGGCCACGCACCATCTCTTACCATTGAAGACAACGACACTGCATTTGTGAAAATGCCCGATAAAACAACTATTCTCTCAGCTCTGAAATTTTCCGGCACAACATCAAAAGGTCTTTCTCTCGGGTTCATTCAGAGTATTACTGCAGGTGAATATGCTAAGATCAGTGATAAGGATGGTAATAAGAGCCGAAGAAATGTTGAACCTCTTACAAATTATATGGTTGCCCGAATTCAAAAAGGATATAATGAAGGTTCCACGGTGCTTGGGGGAATGCTTACTTCAACAAACAGATTTATTGAAGACCCCGGCCTTGATTTTCTTACACGTAATGCATTTACCGGAGGACTGGATTTAATTCACAGGTGGAAAGACAAGGAATTTTATATTGATGCACGTCTTATAGGCAGTTATGTCTCGGGTAGTGCCCGGTCAATAAGAGAGCTGCAGGAATCGTCGGCACGATATTACCAGCGTCCGGATGCAGATTATCTTAATTATGACACAACCCGCACCAGCCTGAGCGGTTTCGGGGGCAAGTTCAGGATAGGAAAAGGGGCAAAAGGTTTCTGGAGATACTCTACCGGCCTGAACTGGTTGTCACCAGGGCTTGAACTTAATGATCTGGGTTACATGAGAACGGTAGATGAAATTAATCAGCAGAATGAGGTTTCATATTTTGTCAACCAGCCTGTTTCAGTCTTCCGAACATATACCATTACCCTTGAACAGTTTAATTCATGGAATTTTAACGGTACTTTTCTTGGTTCGGGCGGACATCTTTCGTTTGAGTCAGAGTTCAAGAACAAATGGAGTCTGAATACGAATCTGATATTTCATTCCGGGGCACCAGAAACCAGACTACTGAGAGGCGGTTATCAATTCCTGATACCTCCCAGTTTCACTTCCTTCGGACACCTCAGAACTGATCCCTCAAAAAGAATCATTTTTTCGTTAAACTATGATTATCGTTATTCGGGTCATGATTCAAAAAACAGCTATCAGCTCAGTCCGGGAATTTCAATCAGACCGCTGAATGCACTTAAATTTGAAGTGACTGCAGGTTATGAAAATAATATTGATGAGCTACAGTATGTTACAACTTTAAATCAGGGCACAGAAAGACGCTACATACTTGGAAAAATTGACCAGCAAACTCTCAATTTAACATTCAGGGTTGATCTAAACATTACCCCCGAATTTTCAGTTCAGTATTACGGAAGTCCGTTTGTATCGAAAGGCAGATATTCTGATTTTAAAAAAGTTGTAAACCCCGCGGCAAAGAATTTCACAGAGAGGTTCTCGGTTTTCAATGATCCGTTGCTTTCAGGCGGCATTTACCTGCTTGATGACAATAATGACCTTATTCCGGATTATTCAATACAGAATCCCGATTTTATTTTTCATCAGTTCCGTTCAAACTTCGTCGCAAAGTGGGAATACAGACTCGGGTCGTATATCTATTTTGTATGGTCAAGCGAAAGAACAGGATTCATGGATTCGCCTGATGTGTCATTGGGAGACTCAATGAGTAAACTCTGGAAAGTTTTCCCGAAAAACATATTTCTTATAAAGATAAATTACTGGTTCACTCTTTAAATTTTTAACTATTAAATCTCTTTTTTAACTTGCCTGTTAAAATATTACATTGATTTATGCAGGAAGAACAGATCGATTTTCAGATATTTGTCAAACCTGCAGGTGCAAGATGTAACCTGAAATGTGGTTATTGTTATTATCTTGATAAAGAATATATTTCTGCTTCTTCGGGCTTAAGGGTCATGCCTGAAGAAATTCTCGAAAAATATATAATACAGCATTTTAAGGCAAACAAAGGTCTGTATTCTTTCTTCTCATGGCACGGAGGAGAACCGTTACTTGCAGGCATTGGGTTTTTCAGAAAGGTTATTGAATTACAGCAGAAATATAAACCTGAAAACGGGATAGTCTATAACGGCATTCAGACCAACGGAATCCTGTTAACCGATTCGTGGTGCAGATTTTTATCAGAACATAATTTTTACGTTGGGATAAGTATTGACGGACCTGAAGATCTGCACAACCATTTCAGGACCACAACAGGGAACAAGCCCACTTTCGGTAAGATAATGAAAGGCTATGGATTACTTCACAGGTACAATATTATGCATGAAGTACTTTGTGTGGTTAGTGCGGTAAATGTAAATCAGCCTCTGAAGGTTTACAGGTTTCTGAAAAGTCTGGGCGTTCAGTTCATTACTTTTCTGCCTCTTGTTATCAGAAATACTTCAATGCCAGATAAGGTTGACGGAATGTCTGTCCCGGCTGAAGCATTCGGAAAATTTCTCTGTACGATCTTCGATGAATGGAAGGAAAAAGATATCGGGAATATCAAGATCCAGATTTTTGAAGAGGCTCTCCGTCAGGCTTTCGGAGAGGAACACACATTGTGCATCTTTAAGAAGATATGCGGCAGAGTACCAGTAATTGAAGTTAATGGTAATTTCTACTCATGCGACCATTATGTTGACGATGAACATATGGTGGGAAACATTAACTACATCGAGTTATCAGACATGCTGAATTCGGAAAAACAAAAGTCATTTGGTCTGGCAAAACTCAATACCCTTCCTCAATATTGCGTGAATTGTGATGTTAGAGACATGTGCAACGGAGAATGCCCGCGTAACAGGTTTATAAACACACCTGATGGTGAGCCCGGGTTAAATTATCTGTGCCCGGGTTATAAGATGTTTTTCAGGCATATAAAACCTTTTGCAGAAGCGGTGAGTGCTGCCTGGCAAAGCAGGAACAGGTAATTATTATTTCAGTTTTTCCTTAAAAAATTCAACAGTTCGTTGCCATGCCAGTTTGGCTGCTTCTTCGTTGTATCTCGGACCGGTGTCATTATTAAAAGCATGTTGAGTTCCGGGATACATAAAAATCTTATATTCAATGTTGGCTTTTTTTAGAGCCTCTTCGAACGCAGGAATGCCCGCATTAATACCCGGGTCGTTTTCTGCGTAATGAGCCATTATAGCCGCTTTAATTTTTGGTACGTCTTCAACTGCCGGCTGCCGACCATAATACGGCACGGCTGCCTTTAATGTAGGCGCATTCACTGCTACCTGGTTTGTCATGGCGCCGCCCCAGCAGAAGCCTGTGCATCCTACTTTTCCGTTAGAGTTGGGATGAGTTTCGAGATATTTCACAGCGGCAACAAAGTTTTTAACAGTATCCTCGTTGTTTAATTTTTTAAAAAGCTCGCCGACATTGCTCACATCGTCGGGTGTACCTCCAACCGGCGACAGGGCATCGGGAGCCAGTGAAAGGAATCCTTCCCTTGCCATGCGTCTGTTTACATCCTGTATATGAGGAACCAGCCCGCGGTTTTCATGTATTACTATCACTGCCGGATATTTTTTAGGCTCAGCCGGACGGGCCAGATAGGCTCTCATATCACAGGTCGCACCAGGATATTTAATGAATTCAGTAACAAGGCCTGGAAAATCCTGAAGCTCACCCGGGTCGGTAATTTGTTCTCCAAGAGCGGGAAGAACTGCCATGGCTGCAGCTGCACTGCCTGTGTACATTACCAGTTTTCGGAGAAAATCACGGCGAGATGATCTGCCGCTTTTGTATTCCTCATAAATAATTTTTATGTGATTGTCCATAGTGGAAGGAATTTGAGTTTCAAATTTAAAATTCTGCAGAATTAAAATTTGCATTAAAGTAACAAATAATTTTTACATTATGAAATATTCCTCAAAATGTTACCTGCTTTTAGAAAATTCATATCAGAAATATTAATTTTACCGAAGAGACTATTATGGTCAATCATTAAAAAGTCGCCGAGCCATGCCTGACAGTGTACTTAAAATCCATGCAAGCAATACCGATAAGATTGGTAATGAGCTTCTTTATGAGCATATAGTTTATCTGGCAAAAAGTAAGGGAATTGCCGGTGTTACTGTTTACAGGGGTATAATGGGTTATGGTCTCAGTTCGAGAGCTGTAACTTCAACAAAGTTCTGGGAGCTTACAGAAAAACTCCCAATAATGATCGAGATAATTGATAAAACGGAAAAACTGGAAGAGTTTTTCAGACTAATTGAACCGGAACTGTTAAAAATGCCCAAAGGATGTCTTGTAACTATTGAACCGGTGACGGTTTTACTGCATAAGCCCGGGCAAAAAGTATAACAGGAAGAAAGACTTTATGAAAATAATTCGTAAAATATATCCTCCCGGGCAGTTTAGAATTCCTGTTATAATTCTTTGCGGTATCTTTACCGGACTATCTCTTTTTTCGCTATACATATCACGATTTTTCTCTTACCTTGGGGATGATCCTTCTGCGTGTGTAAACTGTCATATAATGGCACCTCAATATGCTACATGGTTCCACAGTTCACATCGTGAAAAAACAAATTGTAACGATTGCCATGTACCTCACGGGAACGTTTTCAGGAAATACATGTTTAAAGCCAGTGACGGACTTAGACATGCAGCAGTATTTACCATGAGGAAAGAACCTCAGGTAATCTTTATAAAGGAAGCCGGAAGCAAGGTTGTCCAGGAAAACTGTATCAGATGTCATTCGGAGCTGATAACTGACAGCAGGCTTGCAGTTTATAACAAGGAGACAAACCATGGCAGGGAAGAACGTAAATGTATAGATTGTCACAGGGAGACACCTCATGGAACAGTGAACAGCCTTGCAAGTGTGCCTTATGCAAGGGTGCCTTTGCCTGAATCTCCTGTACCCGGCTGGATGAAACAGTTCAGACAAAACAAATAAAGTCAATGATATGAAATCAATACAGGAAATACTTAAAGAAAAGCCATGGTTAGGATGGATATTGTTTATTTTCACTGTGGTGGTGGTTTTTTTACTGGGTATGCTTGCATCTTCAATTGTTGAGAGAAGGGCTGAGGCAGTCTTTGCATATACTCCGAGAATAACTTTTCCGGCTTATGAGCCCCGGAGCGAGAAATGGGGAGAGATATTCCCGAGGGAATATTTCTCATTTATGAAAACTTCTGATACAGGTTTCAGGAGCAAGTATAACGGCAGTATGACGATAGACGTGCTTGGAGAATCTCCTCAGATGGTAATACTCTGGGCAGGGTATCCCTTTTCGAAGGATTACAGGCAGGGCAGGGGTCATTATTATTCTGTTGAAGATATAAGACGCACGCTCCGAACGGGAGCACCTTCAAAAGATGCACCAGGACCCATGCCGAATACATGCTGGACATGTAAGAGTTCAAATGTTCCGGGTATGATCAGTTCTTCGGGTCCTTCAGTATTTTATCAGGGAGCATGGGAAACGAAAGGACCTGAGATGACAAATGCAATCGGATGTGCTGACTGTCACAATGCTGAAAATATGAACCTGAAAATTACCAGGCCAGCTCTTATTGAGGCTTTTAATGCCATGGATAAGGACCTGTCACGTATATCACATCAGGAAATGAGAAGCCTTGTTTGTGCCCAGTGTCATGTGGAATATTATTTCAGCCGTGATGTTACAGATGGTGTGCAGTATCTGGTTTATCCGTGGAAATATGGGACAGGGGCGGAAGATATGGAAAAATATTACGATGAGATTGCATTTTCTGACTGGACCCATTCCCTGAGCCGTGCCCCTATGTTGAAAGCACAGCATCCTGATTATGAAATGTACCTGACAGGAACTCATGCTTCACGCGGAGTATCGTGTGCTGATTGCCATATGCCGTTTATAAGTGAAGGAGGACAGAAATTTACAGACCATCATATCCAGAGCCCTTTGAATAATGTGGGAAATTCCTGCCAGGTATGTCACAGGGAGGAAACAGCACGGCTGGTAAATGATGTATATCTGAGGCAGGATAAGATAATCGAAAACCGGAAAAAACTTGAAATGATACTTGTAAAATGTCATCTTGAGGCTAAGGCGGCGTGGGATTACGGTGCAAAAGAGGAGCAGATGAAGGAAATACTTACATATATAAGGCGTGCGCAATGGCGCTGGGATTTTGTAGCGGCTGGTCACGGGAACTCGTTTCATTCGCCCGTTGAGGCCTCACGTTTAATTGCCGATGGTATCGCACTTGCCTCTGAGGCAAGGCTGAGGCTCTCCCGTGTCCTTGCTTCACTTGGATACAACAAGGAGGTGCAGTTGCCGGATATAACTACCAAGTTAAAGGCTCAGGAATATATCGGACTTGACATGAAAAAACTGGAAACCGAAAAATCTGAATTTCTGAATAAAGTTATCCGGGAATGGGACAAGGGAAAATAAGAACCTGAAATTTTTTCAGAGAAATTCGGTTTTCAGCTGTTCAACCCATTCCCTTATCCGTTCTTTGTTTCTTGAAGCCTGATTTTCGAAATCGAGAGGTAGTCCGATAAACTGATCCCCCCTTAACGCAAGGGATTTTTCAAACGTATATTCAGATGCCGGAGTAAACCCTACAAGTTTTGCCCCTCTTTCTTCAAGCAGTTTGCCAAGAATACCTATTCCGTCAACAAAGTTTTCCGGATAATTCTTCTGATCACCCGGGCCGAATATCGCCACTCTGTAACCTTTCAGATCGAGTTCCTCAAGTTCGGGAATAAATTCGTCCCAGTAATTTGGAAGTTCACCGTCGAACCATGTAGGAACACCGAGGACAAGGTTTTTATATTGAAGAAATTTCTCGCCGTTAATATCTTCGGCGTTAACCATCTCGACGGGAATATCACCGAAGTGTTCCTGTATGAGTCTGGCAGCCTGTGCAGTTTTGACCGTGTTGAAGCTGTATATTATTGCAATCTTTTCCATGATATCAGGTTTTTATTTAGTATCTGATTAAATCAAGTGCGGCTTTATAGATTTTTTCGGTATCGGGAAGAATAGCTTTTTCGAGTATCCTGTTAAAGCCGACAGGAGTGAAAAGAGACCCAACCCTTTTTACAGGACCATCGAGATATTCGAATGCTTTCTCTGATATAAGAGCGGCAATTTCGCCTCCGAACCCTCCGAATACTTTATCTTCGTGAACAATCAAAACTTTTCCTGTTTTTTTAACCGATTCCAGAATGGCTTCCTCATCCAGTGGGTTGAGTGATCTCAGGTCCAGTACACGGATAGTAGCACCTGTTTCCTTACGAAGCCTTTCTGCTGCCTCGAGGCAAAATATTGTGGTATTTCCATAAGTAATCATCGCTAAATCCTCGCCTTCCATTCTTATTCTTGCCTTCCCGAACGGTACTTCAAAATCGTCGGGCACAGGCGCTGCAGCACGTGGATCGTTGTAAAGAGCTTTTGGTTCGAGGAAAACCGTTGTGCCTCTGGACCTGATGGATGTACGCAACAATCCTGCTGCATCATCGGCGAAGGAGGGGTAAACAACTCTTATTCCGGGTAATGTGGTAAGAGCCCCTTCAATAGTCTGGGAATGATAAAGTCCGCCACCAATATAACCACCCGATGCAAGCCGGATGGTAATATTCGGTGAAAATTTTCCGTTCGACCTCCAGTAATCATGTGAAGTATCAACAAGCTGTTCCATGGCCGGCCAGAAATAATCGGCAAACTCTGCACCTTCGATGACAATTCTTATTTTATCGTCGAACCTGCTCATTCCATTTGCAGTACCAACTATAAAATCTTCTGCTATAGGAGCGTTAAATACTCGTTCTGCTCCAAATTCCTTCTGCATCCCTTTGGTAACGTTAAAAACTCCTCCTTTTTCCCTGCTGGCAATATCCTGTCCCCACATGAATGTATGGGGGTTATGACGAAACTCTGCCTTGAGGGTTTCGTTCAAAGCTTCAACCAGCTTTTTAGGCTGACCCTGGTAGTTATGTGTACCCTCAGAGTATTTTGAGGCCGGATATGCTTCGGGCACTACAAAATGAAAGACCGATGAAGGCTCCGGATCCGGTGCATTCATTGCCTCCCTGTGTGCTTCTTTAATGGTTTCCCTGACTTCATTTTCAATTGTTTCGAGCTCTTCCTCAGTAAACCTTTTATATCTGAGTAAAAGACGCCTGAATTTAGCAACGGGGTCATATGCTGCAACATAGTTTCTTTCACTTTCGTCACGGTAAAGCTCATGACGGTCGGAATTTGAATGGGAATGGATACGTACACAGTTTGCATGTACAATAGCAGGATTTCCGGAGGCTTTCACGTACTCTTTTGCTTCAGTCATCACGTTCATTGAGTCGAAGACATCCTTACCGTTACAATAAAAAATTTTCAGGTTTTTAAATCCCGAGAAATTTTTTGCCACCTTCCGGTTGGCAGTCTGGTCATTTTTTGGAACGGATATGCCGTATCCATTATCCTGAAAAACGAATATTACGGGGAGCCGCTCGCGCGACGCGCCGTTAATAGCCTCATAAACGTATCCTTCAGAAACTGCTGACTCGCCCATTGAGCATATTGATACCCCGTCTGAGCCGTATTTCTTAATAGCCCTTGCAACACCCACCGCATGAAGTGCGTGGTTACCTGTACATGATGAAACATTCTGGATGTTCCACTCGGGCCTGGCAAAATGGTTCGACATGTGACGGCCTCCGCTCGACGGGTCTGTTGCCTTTGAGATACCGTTAAGTATTATTTCAGTGGCAGTAAGCCCCGCAGAAAGGTTTGTAAGCATATCCCTGTAATACGGAAACAGGAAATCCTTGTTTTTTTCAAAAACCTGTCCGATGGCAAGTTGTATGCCGTCATGACCGGCATAAGGAGCATGGAACGACCAACCTATTGACTGTTTAAGATAATTAGGTGCTCTGTCATCAAGAGTCCTGCCAAGAATCAAAAGCCTGTACCACTTTTCAAGAGTGGCTTTGTCAGTCCGTTTTATGTGATATTTTGAATCTGCTGGCATATTGATTAATATTAATAGTTTAAATTTTTCTGCTCTGATCAAATGATTCTAAATAATCGGCCACCTTTCTCAGCCAGGCCCCTGCATAAGCTCCATTGATTATCCGGTGATCGTAAGTGAGCGAAAGAAACATTTTATGACGGATAGCAATTACGTCTCCATCAGGTGTTTCCAGAACTGAAGGCTTCTTTTCAATTACTCCGACGCCAAGTATTGCTACCTGAGGCTGATTGATAATAGGTGTACCTATTGTATTGCGGAATGTGCCAAAATTTGTAATGGTAAATGTGCCCCCCTGAATATCATCGGGTTTAAGTGAATTCTTTCTTGCACTTTCTGCCAGACGGTTAAGTTCTTTTGCCAGACCCGTAATGTTAAGCATATCAGCATTTTTGATTACAGGCACAATAAGATTGGTGTCTTCAAGTGCCACTGCCACACCAACATTAATTTTCTTTTTGAGTATTATTCTGGTTCCGTCAACAGAAGCATTCAGCAGTGGGAATTCTTTAAGAGCTTTAACGGCAGCTTCGATGATAACAGGAAGATACGTCAGCTTTATACCTTCTCTCTTTTCAAATTCATTCTTTATCTTATTTCTCCAATTAACAATCCCGGTTACATCAGTTTCGAGAATGTTTGTTACATGAGCTGAAACCTGCTTGGATCTTATCATATGTTCTGCAGTCAGCTTTCTTATACGGTCCATCTCTATTATCTGATCTTCTTCAGATGGTTGCACAGGGGTTGCTTTAATAATTTCATCTGAAGAAGCAGAACCGGCCCCTGCTGAGACAGAAGCGGTTTGTACAGTAATTCCTTTTCTTCTTTCAAGAAAAGCAATTATATCTTTTTTGGTAACCCGTCCATTTATCCCGCTTCCCTGAATTGTATCAAGTTCTTCTATGGAAATTTTCTCATTCTTTATTATTTGCCTTGCAAGCGGCGAATAAAACCGTGAAGACTTTAAGGTTTGTTCAGTATTAAATTCAGAAGTTATTCTTTCATTTTTTTCTTCCTTAATTTCTGTTGAATCTTCAACCGATTTTTTCACGGCAGAAGCCCGGACTTCATTCGTATTTCCCGATGTATCTATAAGTGCGATTATTTCACCAACGGGAACCACGTCATTTTCTTTGAAGAATATTTTTGTTACCACACCTGAAACCGGGGAAGGAATTTCAGAATCAACCTTATCAGTGGCAATATCCAGAAGGGAATCATCTTCATTCACATAGTCTCCTTCCTTCACAAACCATTTGATAATGGTAGCCTGTGTAATACTCTCACCCAGTTTTGGCATTTTTAATTCAAACAATGGCATAATTACATTATATTATACAGTTAACTAACATTTAACAAAATTCAGGCGCAAAAGTTCAGTTATATAATCAGATAGGTCTTTTTATCGGTTATTTTCTCGGATTATTTTATCACCGGAATTTTTTTGGTTTGTATTCAATTATTTTCTTATTTTTATTTGGGGTAATAATTTATGTACCCCGAGATTTTTAATTGAACCAATATTAGAAAAAGTGACATGGAAAAAAAGAAGTCTGATTTATCCGGTAATTTTAATATTAAACCATTCGGTTGTTGTGGCGGTCACAGTAATTTAACTCATAAAGGCTTAAGCAGGCGCAGTTTTATCCAGATGACCGGTACCGGTACACTGGGGATTGTTGCTATGCAGGGTTTGACGTGGAAAGTACTTCTGGCTGAAAGTTCTGAAGAAAGACTGGTGCCCGACAGAAAGGCACTTGTGGTAAAACCTGTTCTGACATATGAGATTCCGGTAAGGCGGGAAAAAAGGAGCTGGAGGAACTGGGGAGGAATACAGACCGAGGAGGATGTAAAGAATGAAGTGGTCAGGATCGGAGGTGAACTAAAGGTACTGAAATCGGAAGCTGACTTTCCGGTTGAGTTTCTGTCGGTGTCTGCTGTGCGGCGGATTGAGGATTTAAAAGGCATTGAAGATTTAAAGGGGGCAGACCTTATTTTAATTTATGCGGCAGGGGGAAGCATGAATATTTTTTCCGAACTGAACAATACCGGGAAAAATATAATCTTTTTCTGCCGTCATAAATCGGGACCTGTTTACCTTTGGTATGAAATAGTAAGCCCGAGATATCTCCGCCAGCATACCGATACCCTTAAGGTAAAAGGCATTGATGAGGAGGATGTGGTAATTGACAGGCAGGATGAACTATTGTGGAGGATGAGAGCTTTGTGCGGTCTTAAGAACACCGTCGGTTCGGGAATAATTGCAGTAGGCGGAGCGGGAGCATGGTCACAACCTGTTGAAATCACTATGAAGCTTGTTAGGGAAAAGTATAATCTTGACATTCAGGGAATATCCTACGAGGAACTTGGGAAGCTTATCGTTGAGGCAAAACAGGATAAGAAGCTGGTTGCGGAAGCAAAAGTAAGAAGTGAAAAATATCTTGGTGATAAAGGGGTTGTTCTTGATACTGAGAGGAAATATGTGGAGAACTGTTTTATTCTCGAAGATATTTTCAGGCGACTTATGGAGAAAGCAGCATGCAGGGCAATTACTGTAAATAACTGTATGGGAACAATAATGCCTCTGGCCGACACTACTGCATGTCTGACGCTGAGTCTGTTGAATGATGAGGGCTATATGGCATTCTGTGAATCTGATTTTGTTGTGGTTCCCGCAGGAATTCTGATGGCAAATATTTCGGGTAAGCCTTCATTTCTTAACGATCCCACATATCCGCACGACAACATGATAACACTTGCCCACTGTACGGCGCCGCGGAGGATGGACGGTAAAAACCCGGAACCTGTTAAAATTCTTACGCACTTTGAGTCAGATTTCGGAGCTGCCCCCAAAGTTGAGATGAGAAAAGGACAGATTGTAACAAATATTCTGCCCGATTTTGAATTCAGAAAATATATTGGACTGCCCGGCCGAATAATTGACAATCCTTTCATGGATATCTGCCGCTCGCAGATTGAAGTAAATTTTTCATGCGACAGCAGGAAGGTTGCTGAAAATATGAGGGGGTTTCACTGGATAACTGTTTATGGTGATTATACAAGGGAGGCAGGATATGCCCTGAAAAAAATGGGTATCGAATTTGAAATTCTGACATAAACACATAATCTAAAAAAATACTTTACCGACTGTAAAAACGGAATAATCTGCGGGTTAATCTTAATGAATATCTCATTGCTTTGATATAAATGGCAAATAATAAGAAGATTCTGGTTCTCGGTATAGGTAATACGCTACTTTCGGATGACGGAATCGGCCCGAGAATTATCCGTGATCTTTCTTCTGTCTTTAAAGACAGTAACATAAGTTTTAAGGAAACCTGCTGCGGAGGTATTGAAATAGCAGAACTGATTTCAGGCTATAACACTGTGATCTTTATTGATGCTATACGTACCGGAGAAGGCAGGCCGGGGGATACATATATTTTTGATATTTCCGACTTCAGGGAAACAATACATCTTTCAAGTGCCCATGATTTGAATTTTATCACAGCCATTGAACTTGTGAAATCTCTGGGAATGAATCTTCCGGCAAATTTGTATATTATTGGAATTGAAATATATACAGATTCAGAATTCAATGAAGAACTTTCACAACCACTTAAGGAAAGATATAAAGAGATAATTGAAGAAGTTAAGATCTTTATAGGGAGAATTGCGGATTGTTGAAAACAGACTGAATATCAATAATAAAAGGAGGATTCGAAAATTTTTTAAAATATTATTTATGGTTTAGTAATATTTTTATAATTTTATTTGAAATAAAAGATCTTATTTTTAGACTGAGACAGGTCAGACACTGTAGAGAAATTATTTACGATTAAATTTAATAATCAGGGAGGAAAGAAATAATGAGTTCAAAATTAAAAATTCTGGTTGTAGAAGATGATGCAGATCTGGTGGCTGCAATTGTAAAAATGCTGGAAGTAAAAGGGTATGATGTTGCAAGTGCTTATGATCCTCAGGAAGGGTGGGAAAAACTCAAGTTTCAGGTACCTGATCTGATAATTCTTGATGTAATGTTCGGGAGTAAGGGGGAATCAAAAGGCTTTGATTTTGCGCAGAAAGTAAGACTCGACAGGCAGTTTTCACACATTCCTATTCTGATGATCACAGCGATTAATACCCAGAAGCCTTATTTTAACTTTTCGCCTGAAACTGATGCAGAGTTCCTTCCAGTGGATTCATTTATAGAGAAGCCGATTAAATCTGAAGAATTGTTTATGAAAGTCGAAGAACTTCTGCAGCAAAGAGTAAGCAAATGGAGTAAGTGGCCTGAAAAAGAGTAGGGTATTTTAAAAAATTTTTACCAGGTTAATATTTTTTCTTTTCATTAATTGAAAATTTTCAAGTAATTCTTTGTACCGCGCATTGAGTAAAATTTTCTCTTATTCCTGAGATAGCATTATAATTTTCCCCTTCCTTCAGATAGATTCGAGAAGATATATTATTGTGAAAAAAATCACGATAACTAAAAGAAAATCAATAAAGTTCTTTTTGTGATTTAATATTTTTTTATCTTTATTCTGTATTCAGAGTACCTTAAGACTGACCTAAAAACTTCTGTTATGGAATTCAAGCCTCGGATTATTGCTTTTTTATGTAACTGGTGTTCATATACCGGAGCTGATCTAGCAGGAACATCCAGAATGGAGTATAAGCCTAATGTGCGGATAATCAGAGTTATGTGTTCTGGACGGGTAGAGCCGACCTTTGTACTTAAAGCATTTGCCAACGGTGCAGACGGTGTTCTTATATGCGGTTGCCACCCCGGCGACTGCCACTATCAGGAAGGAAATTATCGCTGTCTTCGAAGATATTTGCTTCTTCAGAAGTATATCAAACAAATTGGCATTGAATCGGAACGGCTCAGGCTGGAATGGATCAGTGCCAGTGAAGGGAAGCAGTTTGCTGAACTGGTAAACAGTTTTACTGAAAAGATTAAGGAATTGGGACCCAGCAAAATAAAGGATATAATCAGAACTTATTCCTGATATAAAAACATGATCTCATGGAAGAAACAAAATCAAAGTTAAAACTGGCTGTATACTGGGCAGCCGCATGCGGAGGCTGCTGTGTATCAGTATTAGATGTTCATGAAAAGCTTTTTGATGTGATTTCTGCAGCAGATCTTGTATTCTGGCCTATAGCACTTGATACCAAGTACCATGATGTTGAGGAAATGCCAGACGGCCATATTGATATTACACTTTTTAATGGCGCAATACGAAACAGCGAAAATGAAGAAATGGCAAAGCTTTTAAGAGCAAAAAGCAAGATTCTTGTTGCATATGGTAGTTGTGCACATCTGGGTGGAATACCTGGGCTTGCCAATTTTTCAACAAGGGAAGAAATATTCAAAAGAGTATATTTTGAAAGTGAATCGGTAGTTAATGAGAAAAATGCGGTGCCGTTAGCTGAGTATAAGGCAGAAGAGGGTACACTTTTTCTGCCTTCTTTTTATAATGATGTTAAGGCTCTCTCTCAGGTTACCGAACCGGATTATTATATACCGGGTTGTCCACCTCAAAGCGAAAGGTTGCTGGAAGTTTTTAAAGCAATCGTCAGTGGTGCCGAACTCCCCCCGAAGGGTTCCGTAATTGGGGCTGAAACAAAGACCCAGTGTGATGAATGCATCAGAAAAAAGACGGAAAATAAGCGCATCAAAAAATTTTATCGCCCCTGGGAGATAAAGGATGATGGGGTGACCTGTTTTCTGGAACAGGGTGTTTTATGCATGGGCCCGGCTACAAGGGCCGGATGCGGATACCGTTGTATAAAAGGTAATGCTCCCTGCAGGGGGTGTTACGGTCCACCACCCGGTGTTACAGATCCGGGAGCCAAAATGATGTCAGCTGTTGCAAGTATTATTGATGAGAAAGACCCGGAAGGAATAAACAGGGTTCTTGAAGATCTGGCAGATCCTGCCGGTACATTTTATCGTTTCAGCCTTCCCGTTTCACTTATAAGAAGAAAAATTTTATGAGAAGAATTACAATTGATCCTATAACACGACTGGAAGGTCATGGGAAAATTGAGATCTTCCTTGATGAAGAAGGAGAAGTAAAGAATGTGTATTTTCAGGTTCCTGAATTAAGAGGATTTGAAAAGTTCTGTGAAGGAAGGCCTGCAGAGGAACTCCCTTCAATTACTGCAAAAATTTGCGGCGTTTGCCCTGGATGTCACCATATGGCTTCAGGCAAGGCTGTTGATGCTGTGTTTGGTCTGGTTCCTCCTCCTGCAGCCAGGAAATTAAGAGAATTGTTTTACATGGCTCATTTTGTACACAGCCATACAGCACATTTTTATGCACTGGCAGCACCCGATTTTGTGCTCGGCCCTGGTGCACCACCCGCAAAAAGAAACATTGTAGGACTCATTGAGAAAGTGGGGAAAGAAATAGGTACAGAAGTCATTAAGCAACGCAGAATAGCCCAGGAAATCCAGGCATTGCTGGGTGGGCACCAGACATTTGTTGTTATGAATATCCCTGGAGGCGTAAGACGAGGCCTTTCTGAAGCAGAACGAGACTATGTGGTGGAAAAGGCAAAAGGATTCGTGGAATTTGCTCAGTTTTCCCTGAAAATATTTGATGATTTTGTGCTCGGCAATAAAGATTATGTTGACCTGATTGTTAACGGGCCATATAAATTAAAACTTCACTCAATGGGACTTGTTGATGCAAATAACCATGTAAACTTTTATGACGGAAAGGTGCGGGTTGTTGATACTCAGGGTAAAGAGTTGTTTAAATATGGACCTAATGAATATCTTGAGTACGTCGCTGAGCATGTTGAACCATGGAGTTATCTTAAGTTCCCTTATCTGAAAAAGATAGGATGGAAAGGATTTATTGACGGACAGGATTCGGGCGTATACCATGCAACCCCGCTTTCAAGGCTGAATGCAGCCGACGGGATGGCAACTCCCCTTGCACAGAAAGAATACGAACGTATGTATGCAACTCTCGGGGGTAAACCTGTTCATGCAACCCTTGCAATGCATTGGGCAAGGCTCATTGAACTTTTATATTCAGCCGAACGCTCTCTCGAACTTGCCCAGGATCCGGAAATAACAGGTACTGAACTGAGAGCTGAACCCGGTCCTGTTGTTGGAGAAGGTGTAGGAATAGTGGAAGCCCAGAGGGGTACTTTAACCCATCATTATTGGACTGATAAAAAAGGCATAATAACAAAAGCCAATATCATAGTCGGAACAACAAATAACAATGCAGCTATATGCATGTCAATCAAAAAGGCAACAGAAGGATTGATAAAAAAAGGAGTTATTGTGGATGAAGGTATTCTTAATATGATTGAGATGGCTTTCAGGGCATACGATCCCTGCTTTTCATGTGCTACTCACAGTTTACCGGGGAGAATGCCACTTGTTTTAGAAATCCTCGATGCTGATGGTAAATTGCTTCAGAGGATAAAGAGAAATTAGTTCTCAGAATTAAAAACCTTGTAATTGATTAAATATGCGAACCGGAGTCTTTTTCATTCAGACTGCTTCAACAGGTGCACTGAATCTTGATTCGGTAGCAAAGTATTCAGCCAATCTGCCTGAAGTTGAAACAGTACAGATACTAAGGGTTGAGCCATATCCGGATGTAAAATTTCTGAGCGAAACGATCAGGGAATATAATCTTGAGCGTATAGTAATTGCGGGAGAGACACCCGGTTATTTCAAACCTTTGTTCACAAGGGCAATGTCTATGGCAGGGGGTAATACTGATGAAATATATCTGGCATCTTTTCAGGAGCATGGAGCCAGAGGAGAGAATGCGCTCGATCGTGCCAAGGCAATTGTCGCCTGTGCAGTAATGGGTATACCCTTTCCACTTGCAGCTGTGCCGGGCGGAAATCCGGTTAACCCTGCAACTCTGATAATTGGAGGCGGTATTGCAGGAATACAGGCAGCCCTTGAAATAGCAAATGCAGGAAAACTTGTTTATCTGGTTGAACAGTCAGGTACCATTGGGGGACATATGGCAATGTTTGATAAAACATTCCCGACACTCGATTGTGCAGCCTGTATACTGACTCCCAAAATGGTATCGGTAGGGCAGCATGAAATGATACGGTTGATGACAAAGTCGAAAGTTATAGCCGTTTCGGGAAAACCGGGCTCCTACAGGGTTAAAATAAAACAGACACCCCGCTATGTTGACATAAAGTCGTGTGTGGCGTGCAACCAGTGTGCAGATGTTTGTCCGGTCAAGGTAAAAAGCGAATTTGATGCCGGGATATCAATGAGGAAAGCAATATACATTCCTTTCCCACAGGCTATTCCAAATGCTTATCTTATCGATGAAAACAACTGTACATACCTGCTTTCGGAGGGTAAAAAATGCGGAGTGTGTGCAAAAAAATGCCCTAAAGAGTGTATAAATTTCAATGAGAAGGAACAGATTATAGATATTGAAGTCGGGAACATAATTCTTGCAACCGGATACGAAATGCTGGATGCCAGTAAGATTGAACAATATGGTTACGGAGTATATCCCAATGTTCTTACTTCTCTGGAGTTTGAGCGTCTTACAAATGCTTCAGGAATTACCGGAGGAAGAATTGTTACCAAAACTAAAATATTCAACAAGAAAACCAATAGGGAGGAATGGATATTCTCTCCTGAAGGAGTTCCTCCACGCAGCATAGCACTTATTCATTGCGTGGGTTCAAGAAGCAGAAAGTACAATACTTATTGTTCGCGTGTATGCTGCATGTATTCGCTGAAATTCGCCCATCTGATAAAGGAAAAAGTGCCAAATGCCACTGTTTATGAGCTTTACATCGATATGAGAGCATTTGGCAAAGGTTATGAAGAATTTGCCGAGAGAATAAAACAGGAAGGTACTTTTGTTGTTCGGGGTCATTCCGCTTCAGTTACCATGGATCAGGGCAAAATGTATGTAAAAGGCGAAGATATTATTAATGACAGGCTGGTTCAGTTTGAAGTTGATATGGTTGTTCTGGCTGTCGGACTTATTCCATCTCCGGGTACTGAAGAACTTAGCAGGATGCTTGGAATACGTCGGGACAATGACGGCTGGTTTTCGGAACTTGATTATAACGGAAGCCCGACCGATACCGATAAAGGTGGAATATATGTTGCCGGTATGTGCCAGGGGCCCAAAGATATTCCGGATACTGTAGCCCAGGCCTCGGCAGTGGCTGCAGGCGTCCTTAAGAGTTTGACAAGCGGCAAAGGACTCGGACATCTGAGCAGCCTTTCGCTGAGTGAAATTGAATCAAGAGCTAAAGCATTACATAAAATATAACAAAAATTCTATGGCAATCAGAGTTAATCCTGAATTTATTAATGAGATTGACCGCTTCGGTGCGGAAGATGTTCAGCTGTGTTACCAGTGCGGTGATTGCTCTACAGTTTGTCCTCATGCTGATGAAATATACAGGTTTCCGAGAAAATCAATGAAACTGCTTCAAATGGGTCTTGAGCAGAAAATTGAAACTACTCTGGAACCATGGCTCTGCTATTATTGTGGTCAGTGTTCTGAACAGTGCCCCAGGGAAGCCGACCCCGGAGAAACCATGATGAGCCTGAGAAGATGGCTGATTTCAAGATATGACTTTACAGGCATTGCCAGGGCATTCTATAAATCAAGAACAGTTGAGGTCTTAACGATTATTTTTATAGCATTGCTCACCGGAGCCTTGTTGCTCTATTACGGATTTACAAACGGAAATATTAATATTTACGACGGGGAAGGAGCATTTCTGCCAAGCCATTTTATTCACAGATTTGACCTGAGTGTTGGTGCAATACTTCTTGTATTCCTTCTTATAAATGCATTCAGGATGTGGAAAATGGTTATGGTAAAAGGAACAAATTTTCCTGTACCGTGGTGGTTGTACATAAAAGAATTTTATCAGCTTCCATGGCATTTTTTTACGCAGAAACGTTATTCGGAATGTGAAAAAAAACGCGGGCATAAAATCTATATGCCATGGTTAATTCACCTCGGGCTAATGCTCGGATACGTAACAATGCTTGTACTGGTAATGGTTTTCGTAGAACTGCTTCAAAAGGGACCGGAAATTAGATGGGAAGTGCATATTTTTGGTTATCTGGCCACAATCGGACTGTTATCAGGCATAATCTATTTCATCAGAGGGCGGTTGAAAAAACATTACATTCAGTATAAAAAGTCTCATGGTACCGACTGGGTCTTTGTGATCCTCCTGTCGATGATTGTTATAACCGGAATCTCTCAGCATATTTTTCACCGGATAGGGTTGATTGAAATTGCAAATGTAACTTATGTTGTCCATCTGATGAGCGCTGTTCCATGGCTGCTGAGAATGCCGTTTAGTAAATGGGCACATCTGGTTTACAGGCCTCTTGCCATGTATTTTGCAGCTGTAAGGAGAGAAGCAATTGAGAGACAGGCAGCAGTAAAAGAATTATATCCTCTGGTAATTAAATAATCTCTGCTATGGAAAGTAACAGAATTGGAGTATACATATGCATGTGTGGAACCAATATCGCTAAAATTGTTGATGTTGATGCTGTTATAAAATTTGCTTCAGAAGTTCCAGGAGTAGTTCTGGCCAAGAGTTATAAATACATGTGTTCCAACCCCGGACAGGAGATGATAATTCAGGATATTAAAGAAAATAACCTGAACAGGATTGTAGTGGCAGCCTGCAGTCCCAATATGCATGAACGGACCTTCCGGAGTGCTTTACGAATGGCTGGACTGAATCAATATCTGCTTGAGATGGCAAATATCCGTGAGCAATGCAGCTGGGTTCATTCAGATCCTGTTGAGGCAACTGAAAAGGCAAAAGCTCTGGTCAATGCGGCTATTTCCAGAGTGAAGCTTCATGAAGAGCTGGAAAGCGTGTCCGCTCAGATGTGCCCGAATGTTCTTGTTATTGGAGGGGGTATAGCAGGTATGACTGCTGCACTCGAACTTGCTGATGCCGGAAATACGGTTTATCTTGTTGAAAAAGAAAACCATCTCGGAGGAAATCTTGCAAGGGTAGACCTTACAGCTCCCTATCTGTACTCGGCAAGAGACTTACTTACTGAAAGAATAACAAGGATCAACGCTAATAAAAACATAAAAGTATTTTTTAATTCTAAAGTATCGTCTTTAACAGGATACATTGGAAACTTCAGAGCTATAATCCAGAACACCGCACCCGAACCGGAAGGTAAAACCAGAGAAACCGAGGTTGAAATTGGCAATGTAATTGTATGTACCGGATATAAGGAATTCGATGCATCGCGTATTGTACACTACGGATACGGAAAGTTGCCAAATGTTATAACCTCATTTGAATTTGAAAAAATGCTCCGAAAAGGCAGAATCGAGACTAAGGAGGGAAAAATTCCAAAGTATGTGGCAATAATACACTGTGTGGGAAGCAGAAGTCAGGAATTTCATTCATATTGTTCGAGAGTTTGTTGCATGACTGCACTTAAATATGCTCATGAAATTAAGTCTGCAATTCCCGAATGCTACGTTTCTGATATATATATAGACATGCACGCCTTTGGAAAAGGTCATGAAGATTTTTACCGCAGTTCATCCCAGGCAAAGACTCTTTTCCTGATGTACGAAAAGGGCGACAGGCCTGTAATTCATAAAGCAGGGCCAAAAGATGACTGCGAAATGTTAATTGAAGTGAATGAGAAACTCTCGGGTGAAACAATTGAGATTCCTGCTGACCTGGTAATACTTATGGTAGGTATGGAGGCCAGGGAAGATGCTTCTGAAGTGGCACGGATTGTAAATATTAGTCAGGATAAAGAAGGTTGGTTCATTGAGAGCCATCCAAAGCTTGAACCTGTTGCCACTACCACTGATGGGGTTTTTATTGCCGGAACCTGTGTTGCTCCCAAGGATATTCCTGATACAGTTGCTCAGGCCAGAGCTGCTGCTGCAAGAATACTTGCACGTATAGCCAAAGAAAAAATTGAAATAGATGCACTCTATTCGGAGGTCAATCCAAATTTGTGCTCGGGATGCCGCCTCTGCAACTTACTTTGTCCTTACAGCGCTATTGAATTTCTGGAAGATAAGAAACAAAGTCATATAATTAGTGCTCTTTGCAAAGGATGCGGAATATGCGTTGCAGCCTGCCCCTCTTCGGCAATTAAAGGAAGACACTTTACTGACCATCAGATTCTTGCCCAGGTTGAAGGTCTGCTGGCTGAAAAACTGTAAATTCGGAATAAATATCATGACATTGTTTTTATGGAAGAAAAGCTGGTTCCGGCTCATATATTCTTCCTGAAATGGTTTATCAGAATCAGGTGGATTGCCGTTGCTGTATTAATTGCTTCGGATTTCATTGTTTCACGTTTTTTGAATATATCCGTTGAGGAAGATAAAATATATATTATCGCAGGAGCTCTATTTCTACTTAATATCTTTCACTGGTATGTTCTCAGGCGAATAAAAAAAGACTCGGGCTCTAATGTTATAGGCAGAATTAAAAGGAATATTCATTTTCAGATAATAACCGACCTTATCCTTCTTACACTCGTGATACATTATTCGGGAGGAATAGAAAATCCTCTGATTTTGTTTTATTTTTTCCATCTTATAATTGCAAGTTCCATTTTCTCGACGTCTCTTAGCTACCTGTATGCTGCATTTGCTCTACTTCTGGTTTTTTCCCTGAGCTTCCTTGAATGCTTCTCATTAATACCACATTATCCTCTGGAAGGATTCGTTAATCACGAGCTTTATAAAAATGTTCTGTATGTTTCAGGAGCAGGTTTTGTATTTGCATGTACAGCTATTATGGTTGTATGGCTTTCGCATATGATTATCAACAGATCTATTAAAAGCGAAGAGACATACGTAAAAACCAATATAGAACTGCAAAACAAAGACAAACTTAAAAATGAATATGTTCTGAGGGTTACACATGATATTAAAGGACATGTTGCTGCTGTTATGAGTTGCCTTGAAGTCGTAAAGTCGAAAATCACAGGGTCACTTAATGAGGTTCAGGAAGAATTTATAAACCGTGCTTATGAACGGGCAGAATTTTTATCTGAATTCATAAAAGATTTGTTGAATCTTACCAAGAAAAGACTTCAGCGTAATGTTGAATTTGAAGACTTCAATCTTCCGGAACTTATAAGCAGAGTGGTGGCTCCGATTCAGATTCTTATCAACGATAAAGGTATTAATTTCAATATTTATGTTGACAGTTCAATTAGTTCTTTAAGAGGGAATCCCTATGCCATAGAAGAACTTTTTTCAAATCTGCTTTTAAATTCGGTAAAATATACTCCGCGGGGCGGACATATTGAACTGACCATAAAAAAACGAATGAACTATATTATCGCGGAAATTTCAGATTCGGGTATTGGAATTCCCAGGGATGAAATACCCAGAATTTTTGATGAGTTTTACAGAGCATCTAATGTTCAGCGTGACATAAAATCCGGTACCGGATTGGGGCTTTCAATAGTAAAAGAAATTGTTGACAACCATAAAGGAAAAATAAAAGTGGAAAGCGAAGAGGGGGTCTGGACTAAATTTACAGTTATGCTGCCTGTTAACCCTGATGAGCTTATAACCCGCAGTTCAGAGAAATAAATTTCTGTATTTTAAAGCTTTAGTTTCCTGATTTTCTTGTACCCGGAGGGGGACTTGAACCCCCATGGCATTGCTGCCACTGGTGTTTGAGACCAGCGCGTCTACCATTTCCGCCATCCGGGCAATTTCAGTTATTTTGTCATTCCCCTTAAATAAAACCCGGGGTGCGAATATAAATAAAATTTACTGTTGATATATTACTTTTTTTTCCCCAGGTCAAGTAATTCCACTTTCCTGAACTCGGTAGGGTGACTTTCGGCCTGAAGAGCAATATATCCTTCTTTCAGCAGTGTACCGTCGGGCACAGGATAATCAGCCGGTTTGTTTGTCCCTCCGACCTGCGGTTTTGAATAAGTAAGAACAGTATCTCCGTTGACGATGTGGTGAATAATGCTGTCGCCATATACCACCAGTTCAGCGGTTACCCATACATCTCCATGATAGGTCTTTGATTTTGAATTTATACAATGCTGGGTTACCAGGTTTCCATCCATAACAATATGAGTGCCGGGAGTACATACATTCATCGTCGGCCGTTCCGATACGCCATCACCACCGAGAAGCTGTGCCTCAACAGATACCGGAAAATCCTGGTCCAGGAGCATGGATTCCGGCGACTGGCAGTGAAACATAATACCGTTGTTTCTGAATGCCCATGATGGCCCTTCCGGACATTGGTCCCCCACAAACCTGTACTCAATCCTTAGTTTATAATGAGAAAAGGGCGTTTTGTAAAATATATGCCCGTAGCTAGAGTTAAATTTGTCATACCTGTCGTAGCTGACTTTCAGAATACCATCTTCAACTCTGAATGTATTATTGAAATTTTCACCCAGGGGATGGCCCTTTATTTTAATAACCCAGCCGTCAAGATTCTTACCGTTGAAAAGTTGTATCCAGTTTTCTTTTTCCTGTTTACCGCTACGCGAGCATGAAATTGCCAGCAGGATAATTGTGAAAAAAATAACACTGTTTTTCATACCATGCTTTTTTCAAAGTTAATTAAATTTTTTAACAGGATTTTGTGTAAACTCTGTGACCTTTTTTCAAAGAGGATAATTATATGAAAGAAAAAACCTTAAAGCTTCTTTTTATTTTTTATCCGAATCAATCCGGTTAAATTTTGGTATAATGTTCAGATTACCAATATTGTAGTTTTTCTTATTACTTTTCAGAACCATTTCCCTTACGGTCCGGACAATACCTTCAACATCAAATCCGCACTCCGCAATCAATTCTTCCTGAGTGCCATGCTCAACGAAATAATCGGGTATTCCGAGGCGCCTGACCTCAGCATGGTATCCGTTGCTGACCATAAATTCGATTATTGCACTTCCGAATCCTCCTTTGAGTATTCCGTCTTCAACAGTCACAATCTTTTTAAATCTTTTGAAAACTGAATGCAATATCTCCTCATCAAGGGGAGATACGAATCTCATATCATAATGAGCAGGCGATATTCCTTCATTCCTGAGAATCTCTGTTGCCTTCACGGCATAGTTGCCGGGGTGGCCGAATGTAAGAATGGCAATATCTTTACCTTCGGAAATTAATCTTGCTTTGCCTATTTCAATTTCCCGGAAAGGTTTTCTCCAATCGGTGTGGATTCCGTAGTCTTTCGGATACCTTATGCTTATCGGGCAATTTATTTTTTGGACCTGTGCAGTATAAAGCAGGTTTCGAAGTTCTATTTCGTCCATCGGAGCACTTACAATCACATTCGGGATATTTCTCATAAAAGCAATATCGAAAAATCCATGGTGTGTTGCTCCGTCACCGCCTACAAGTCCTGCGCGATCGATACAGAAAACCACATGGAGATTCTGAAGTGCAACATCGTGGATTATCTGATCATATGCTCTCTGCAGGAATGATGAATAAATATTGCAATAAGGAATGAATCCCTGTGTGGCCATTCCTGCCGAAAATGTAACTGCGTGCTGTTCGGCGATTCCGACATCAAATGTTCTGTCAGGAAACTCATTCATCATGGCTTTAAGGGCGCATCCTGTGGGCATTGCCGGTGTTATTCCGCAGATTCTGTCGTTGAGGCGGGCAAGTTCAATCATGGTTTCACCGAATACTTCCTGATATGTGGGTGGTGAACCGGGTGGCGAATTGTTAATAATTTCACCCGTTTCTATAATGAAAGGTCCCGGTGAATGGAATTTTGTCTGGTCCTTCTCGGCAAATTTATAACCCTTTCCTTTTATTGTACGGCAATGCAGAAGCTTTGGTCCGGGAAGTTTTTTAAGGTCGTTCAATACATCTATGAGATGAAGCAGGTTGTGACCATCAATAGGACCGAAATATCTGAAATTCAATCCCTCAAATAAACTGCTGCGGTCAAGAATTGTACTCTTAAGTCCTGCTTCAAGCTGGGCTGCAAATGACCTGGCATCAGGTCCCATACGGCTGATCTTTCCCAGAACTTTCCATATCTCGTCTTTGATTCTGTTGTAGGTGCGGCTAGTCGTAATGTCAAGAAGATACTCTTTCAATGCCCCTACGTTTGGATCAATAGACATGTTGTTGTCATTCAGAATAATTAGAAGGTTTGATTTCTGAATGCCTGCATTGTTCATTCCTTCAAAAGCCAGACCCGCAGTCATGGCTCCGTCACCAATCACTGCCACCACCTGCCTGTTTTCCTTTTTTCTCTCTGCGGCTATTGCCATGCCAAGAGCGGCTGATATTGAAGTGGATGAGTGTCCCGTTCCAAATGCATCATATTCACTTTCTGACATTTTTGGGAAACCGCTGATCCCCTTATATTTCCGGTTGGTATGAAACCTGTCGCGCCGGCCTGTAAGTATCTTATGCCCGTAAGCCTGATGTCCAACATCCCAGATAATTTTATCGTAAGGAGTATTAAATACGTAGTGGAGGGCAATAGTAAGCTCAACCACACCCAGACTTGCTCCGAGATGTCCGGGGTTTGTACTGACCGAGTCAATTATGAACTGACGAAGTTCGTTTGCAAGAACAAGTAGATCCTCTTTATTAAGTTTTCGCAAATCTGAAGGATCCGAAATCTTCGTCAGAATACGATATTCTGATGTCATTGAGCTTTTTAAAATATAATCAGCGCAAAGATAGTTAATAATTTCTGAGGCTGCTTAATCATCAAACGGGTTTTTTATATTTTTGTTCATGTAAATATTAAATCTCCGGGAGGATTTTTTTAATCAGTTAAATAACTTATTAATTTTTAAATAAGTAATATAATGTCAAATATGGATATGAGAGTTTTGAAATTATTTACGGTATCTATTCTTATTGTTTCATCCTGTGTACCGGGAACAAAATACAAAACCATGCAGGATACAGCTAAAATGTATCTTAATGAACGGGACGAACTGAAGACGGAAAACATAATGCTTTCTATGGATAAGAAAGAACTTGAGGCAAAAGTGTTGAAACTGGAAGAGGAAACAAAATCAATGTCAGGCGAATTGGATGCTATGCGCAAAGAAAGGGACAGACTGAAAGGGGAGTATAACATTCTTCAGGGGAAATTAAATGATCTGGAAAAAGCAAGAGAAGATCTGATTAAAGGCAACGTAGCTGAAACAAGGAGGTTGCTTGCTGAATTACAGGCAGCTCAGGAGAATCTTCAGAAAAAGGAGGATTTGTTGCGCCAGCTAGAAGCTAATCTGGATATTAAAAAAGCCTCACTCGATGAACTTTCATATGAGCTTGAAAAGAGGAATGCAAGAATGGCTGAACTGGAGAAGATTCTTGAAAGCCAGAAAAGAATCGTTCAGGAGTTGAAGAATAAAGTATCAGAGGCATTACTTGGATTTGAAAATATGGGACTTTCTGTAACAGTCCGGGATGGTAAGGTATATGTATCCCTTGAGGAGAAGTTGCTTTTCAAAACAGCAAGCTGGGAGATTGATGCAAACGGCCGGAATGCCCTTAGAAAATTGGCTGCAGTACTTGAGAAAAATCCTGATATCCAGATAACAATTGAAGGACATACCGATAATGTACCCTATACACCATCGGGTGGCCAACTTCGAGATAACTGGGACCTGAGCGTTAAAAGAGCAACAACCGTGGTAAGGGTGTTACTCGAAAGTGCCAGGATAGACCCTAAAAGGCTCACTGCAGCAGGCCGAAGCCAGTACCTGCCTGTAGATCCACGGAATACTCCTGAAGCCAGACAGAAAAACAGAAGAACCGAAATAATTCTAACACCCGATCTGTCGGAGTTATATAATCTGATCAACAAATACTGAAGGAATTAACTAATCTGTACGTCTGAATATTTCAGGTTTTAAGATAAATATTCTGTCATCTGTCATCTTCTTTCGAAAAGACCTGCAACCGGGCTTTCATGTACTTAAGTTCCTGAAGAAGATTGTCTTCAGGTTTGAGAAAATCAAAATCACCCCAGAAGTCATTATCATAACCTGTAATGGTTTTTGAAAAAACGGAGTGAATCGGAGCAATCTCATCCCTTTCGAACCTTGTAACTTTTTCTGTGCGGATATCAGTTACGGCCATTTCAAAGTAGACAAGAAAACCTGTGGTGAAAAGTCTGTTTTTCCTTCGGGCCGTAAAATTCAGGTCGCCTCTTACATGGTTGAGGAAATACCTGCCGTTGATATTTTTATAACTTACAATGTATTTTATTGATATCGGTAAAATTGTATATCCCTTTGCCTGATAAGTAATAAAGTCTTCTTTATTCTTTTTAATCAGGGCCGGATTCACTTCGAATTCCGCATATTCAATGGCATAATTGATTGTATTAACATAAATACTCCCGGTAAAAAGTGGAATTTCAACTTCAGGTTTCTGAACAAATTCAATCACGAATGCCGTTCCGTCATCAACCTTTACAATATCAACCATTCTGTAGTCGTATTGTGAAAAGTTTTTGGGATCAAGAAAATCAAAAGTGTTTTTTGCACCATCAAGTTCGAGGCAACTGCTCAGTCCTGCTTTAAGTCTGACGGCAACAGTATCTTTCAAGCCGATATTTTCCATTTTTCTGCTTTTGAAAATTTTCATCTGGTCGCTCAGCAGGTAGGAGGTGTACGGAGCCTTATATATTTCAATTACGGCTTCGGAGTATATCTGAAGGTCATTATTTTTAATGACAGCTTCTCTGTAGAACCCCGTAAGTATTGCCGGTGTATTACCATAGTTTCTGGCAACGGAAGTATAAGCTTTCCTTAGAATTTCCTGAGGCGGCTGATTGCGTATAATTATTTCCGGAATAGGGATATAATCCCTTGTTAGTTTTATATTGAATTCGTTACCCAGGGCCTGCCATACAGGGATTTTTCTTTGCTGGTAGCCGATATGGGAAATTACCAGGGTGTCTTTTATCCAATCGCGGTTTATTTTAAAAAGAAACTCCCCGTTATTGTTTGCAACAGTTCCACGTCCCAATGATCTTATCCCTATTGTTGCATAGGGAATCGGTTCACCGGTTTCAAAATCCGTAATCCTTCCTGTTATGTCTTTGTATTCCCACCCGGGTACCTCCAGTGCTAAAGGTTGATATGGAGTTATTTTGTAGATGATTATATATTTGTTAATTACAGTGAAATCAATAGAATCATTTGAAATTATTTGTTTTAAAATTTCTCTCAACTGGGTTCTCTGAAAGGAGAGGGGTACCTTTTTATCCGGGTTTATCAATTTGCTGTCGTAGGTAAAAAAATAACCTGTCTGCCGGCTGATAATGTTAAAAGCATTGCTTATTTTAACTGTTCCTGCCCTGAAAGTAAAAAGTGAATCGAGTATATTCTGTTGCCCTTTGAGCGCAGTGGAACAGCAGAGAAAAACAAGCAATGCAATGCCTGTGTTTTTTATTGCCGGCCAGACATTGCAGTTTCTCATTTTTTCAGCCAAATTAATTTTTCATCAGGTGGAAATGTTTTCCATCCCTGATAAAACTCAGATTAAAGGTAGTACAAATTATGCGAATAATTGTTTCTTCCGGGTCATTATTGAACGTGGCAGTAATAGTGTTTTCAAGTATTGAAGAATCTGCCACGGTAACATCAAGATTGTATGCTCTTTTCAGATCTGTGAAAACATCCTTCAATCCGGTGCTTTCATAAATAAGCTGGGAAGTTTTCCATGCCAGATAGTTTCTGTTATTATTAAGTGTTTTGTTAAGACTGCCCGAACTTGTGGTTCCGATATACCCTGGTTCAAGTAATATATTGTTTCCCTTTTCATCAGCAAGAAGAACTTTCCCGCTTTCCACAAAAACTTCAACCTCTCCTTCCCGGTTGGTAGTTATTACATTAAATGAGGTTCCTACAACCTTTATTTCAGCTTTTCCTGCGTTGACTGAAAAAGGATTTCCTGCATCGGGCTCTATTTCAAAATAACCTTCTCCCCTGAGCGTCACATTTCTGCCACTTCTTCTCCAGTTCTTCAAGTAAGAGATTTCTGAACTGTGATTAAGCCAGACTTTACTGCCGTCGGGAAGGATAATTTCCCTTTTCTTTTCTTCTTCCCCGGTGGCAATAACAATCTTTTTTCCGGATATGGCTTTATCAAGAATAATGTAAGAAACAGCACCCAGAATTGCCAGAAGCAAGATGGCAGCAGCTGTTTTTAAATATGAGGGGATTAATTTTCTTTGAACCGTCCGGTGCTTATATAGATCTTTACCAGATATTTTCGATTTGACTCTATTCCAGGCATTTTCTACATTTATTTCTTTGGGATTTATTTCTGAATTAGCAGAATTCCAATACTTTTCGAGCAGTTTCACAGTTCCGGGGTTCATGTTTTCAGGAAATTCATTTCCTTCTGTTTCTTCGCCTGAAAATTTTGCGGCAAGTCTTTCCCAGTATTGATCCGTATAGTTTTCTGATGGTTTCATTTTATTTAATTCTCTAAAATTTTTCTTAATTCTTTTAATGCCTTTCCCATGCATGCTTCCACTGTTTTTACTGATATTGAGAGTTTTTCAGCGATCTCTCTATATTTATAACCTTCAAACCTGTTCATGCAGAATATTTTACAACACTGTTCCGGAAGTTTTTCAAGCACACATGCAATTTTATCCTCAAGTTCCTTCAGGTAAATCCCGCTGTCGGCTTCGTCAGCTGTTAAAGGTCTTTCTGCTGATTTCTCCATAACATGCTTTTCAATTACCTTCAGATGCTGAAGATGATGAAGGCAGCGATTATGTACAGCCCTGAAAAGATAACCTGTTAATGAACTATTAATACTCAGGTTTTCCCTCTCGTTCCATATTTTAACAAAAAGATCCTGAACAATTTCTTCAGCGGTATCCCTGTCTTTAACAAATGTTCCGGCATATTTAACAAGGGAAATGTAGGAGGATTTGAAAAGTGTTTCGAAAACTTCCATGTCACCTTCCTTAATCCTCCTTATTATTTCCCTTTCTTCCGGCATTGTTTTAGCATTATTATCTTTCTTCAGGCGGTCGGTCGCTGAATTTAACTTTTCTTGCAAGCCGCCTGATAGCCTGTTCTATGCTCTGGTCGGGTTCAATTATATTGTATTCACCCCAGAAATCCTCATCGGCAAAAGCTGAAACTTCATCGAGAAAGATATCAGTATACCTGAGTTTCTCCTTTCCTGCAAATTTAATAACTTCCTCTTCAGTTCTGTCAGTTACTGCAATTTCTGACATTGTAGTATAATGAGGATTGAAAAGTTTCTTCTTCCAGTTGACCTTGAATTTGACCTCTGCTCTTGAGTATGCAAAATACCATTTGCCGTCTTGTTCGCGATATTTGACCATGTATGATGCAACTTCGGGAGTGACTTCCATGCCAAGGGGTTTCTTCCTGATAAAGAGTGCCGTGGCTTCCTCTTTATTCTCCAGGTTAAGAGAGAACTCAGCAGCCGAGAGGGCAAAACTCTTCATGTCTATAAAAAGTTTGCCCATAAAAAGCGGCATTTCAATTTCTTTCTTCTGACTGAACTCAACAATATAATTAGGTCTTTCGTCTATTTCCACAACTCCGGTGAGTCTGTAATTGTAGTATTTAATTGCTTCGGGAGTCAGGATAGCCTCCGGATTTTTAATCAGGTCGAGCTCCAGAGCAGTAACAGGTCCACCCTGCAGCTTGAAGAGAACAGTATCAGATTTTGCCATTTCGGTATTTTTTCTGCCTTTATAAATTCGTGTGGCATCAAACCTCAGGTCATTCTGGTAGGGTGCCTTGAATATTTCCACAAGAGCTTCACCTATAGATATATACTGCCTGTTCTTACGGATTGTCTCCCTGTAGAAGGCTGTCATCATATTGGGTATTGTTGGATAATTTTTTGAAATCGAACTGAGAAGATTGTTAATAATCTCATCAGGCATAATCGGTTTAATGATTATTTCTTTAAGCGGAACAGGAGCAGTCTCCATGGTAATAATGTTCCTGAAACCGTTATCTTTCAACTCTATCAGAGGTATAATCCTGTTTTTATAACCAATATGGCTTATTTCAAGATTTTTTGAAACCTCAGTTTCAGGGATCTTTATTATAAATTCACCGTCAACATTGGTTATTGTTGCAACATTTGTTTCTTTAACTGCAACTGACGCGAAAATAAGAGGCTGAAGAGTCTCTTTGTCTACTACCTTGCCCCTGAGTACCAGAATTGATTGCTGGTCGGGTTGCTTTGTTGCCTTTGGCTTTCCTGCCATAACAGGCAACATTGTGGAGAAAACAAGAAGAATTGTAAGAACAATTCCCGGATAATTACTTAACTTTTTCATGGCTTCAGAATTTTTAATTTATACTATAATTCTTTATGGGTTACAGAATCATTGTGGTTTCATATGTAAGACCGTTAATCTGGTGGGTTACCCTATAAAAAATAACAGTAATTTTCTCCACAGAATTTTCTACCTTTCACTATCACCCTGAAACCTGGAACCAAGTATGGTAAGGATGATAAATTTAACCGGAGCAATGATTTCGTACATCATCAGTCTTATTGTAAAAAAGGCTTTGATATACGGAATGCCGGCTGCAATTAATGTGGAGATTTCCGGGAAATGTAACCTGAGATGCCCTGAATGTGCTACAGGCTCAGGACAAATGAGAAGACCAGCAGGGTTAATGTCTGAGGAATTTTTTAAAAAACTTGTCAGTGAACTGAGACCTTACCTGTTGAATATGAATTTATATTTTCAGGGAGAGCCAATGCTGCACCCTGATTTTTTTACATTCGTTTCGCTTGCAAGGGGAATAAGACTTACCCTTTCAACAAACGGACATTATCTGTCGGATGAGAACATTCAAAAGATAGTTAAATCAGATATCAGAAAAATAATTGTTTCACTCGACGGATTTGACCAGAAAACCTATTCGGCTTACCGCAGGGGCGGAGACTTTGAAAGTGTAAAAGAAGGAGTAATAAAACTTGCGGCAGCCATTAGGAAAAACAATTGTCGAAAAAAGCTTGTGGTGCAGTTTCTTGTTAACAGGCATAATGAAAATCAGATACAGGAGGTCAGAAATTTTTGCCGTGAAGCAGGTGTAAGGTTTCATCTTAAATCGATGCAGATTATTTCGCCGGAAGGATTTGAAGAGTGGTTGCCATCGGAAGAAAAATTCAGAAGATATTACAGAGATGATAATGGAAATTACAGGTTGAAAGGCCGGCTTAAGAACAGATGTCTCAGGCTATGGTTAAATCCGGTTGTAACATGGAGCGGAGATGTTCTGCCCTGCTGTTTTGACAAAGATGCGGAATATGTTCTCGGAAACATTGGTAAATCGTCTTTCCGGGAGATATGGCACGGCGACAGAAACAAGGAGTTCAGGGAGAAAGTGCTCCGTTACAGGGCGGGTATTGATATCTGCAGAAATTGTACGAGCGGACTGAAAGGAGTTATTATTTAATTTTTAAAGATAAAGTTGTAACTTGAAAGAGAATTAATTTTCAGGTATATGAGAACTTTAAAAATCATTTTGTTGTCTTTTCTCCTTCTGATTCTGGCCGTGCTTGTTGCCGGACTTATTATTATCCGCAGTATAAGCCGGGGGGCTCTGCCTTCGTATCAGGGAGAGATTCAGCTTCATGGGCTGAGCCATGAGGTTACAGTTTACCGTGATGAGCGGGGCATGCCTCATATCTATGCCGCAAATGAACATGACCTTTATTTTGCCACGGGATATATTATGGCTCAGGAAAGGCTATGGCAGATGGATCTTATACGCAGAGTGACAAAAGGGCGTCTGTCCGAAATATTCGGAAAGGACTACGTGAAAACAGACCTTTTTCTGCGCTGCCTTAATATGACCGAAAAATCGGAAAAAGTAATAAGCAGCACCGAACCTGAAATAATGGATTGCCTTCAGGCATACGTGGATGGCGTGAACAGCTACATGCGTGAAAGAGGTAAAAAACTGCCACCTGAATTCAGAATACTTTCATATACACCTGAGCCATGGTCAGTTATTGACATGGCAAATATTATAGGTTATATGGGCTGGGATCTGGCTTCCGATAATCTGTATGCAGATCTGTTCAATTACCGGTTAATTAAAAAATTAGGAGAAGAGAAGGCAGCTTCTCTTATCCCCGACTGGAAGGCGACCTGTACCACAGTTTTTCCCGATTTTAAGCTTGAAGACAATACTGTCGCAGAAATCATGAAATTAATTTCTTATACCGACAGAATGATATTTCCCGGTACGGGCCCCTTATCAGGCAGTAACAACTGGGCTGTTTCAGGCAGCAAAACTGAAACAGGCAAGCCTGTATTGTGCAATGATATGCACCTTAGTTTTGGTTCACCGGGAATATGGATACAGATGCATCAGGTAATTCCGGGCAAACTTAATGTTACAGGAGTTCTGGTCCCCGGGGAACCTTTTGTTGTGGCCGGTCATAATGAAAAAATTGCATGGGGATTAACAAACCTTATGGTTGACGATATTGACCTGTACCAGGAAAAGATTAATCAGGCAGATACCAATCAGTATTTCTTTAACGGTGAGTGGGTTAACATGAAAATAAGAAAGGAGGTTATTAAGATTAAGGGAGGCGGCGACACAACCATGATTATAAGGTTTACGCATAGGGGGCCGATTATTTCGGAATTTGAGAATGTGAAAGATGCAAAGCTTTCCATGCGCTGGTCAGGATATGACGAAAGCAACGAAATAAAGGCTGTATATCTGCTTAACAGAGCTTCCGGCTTTGATGAATTCAGAAATGCCATAAGCCATTTCAGGTCAATAAGTCAGAATTTTGTTTATGCAGATGTTGAAGGAAACATAGGATTAAATACAGGCGGGGGGATTCCTTTAAGAAAAGGCCCGGGGACAATAATCAGGGACGGACAGAGTGAGGAATGGGACTGGAAAGGATATGTTCCTTTCGAAAGGCTTCCTTTTGTTTACAATCCGCCGGAAGGACATGTCTCATCAGCAAACAATAAAACTGTTGAGAATTATCCTTTTTATATAAGTTCTGAATTTGCTCTTCCTTACCGGATAAACAGAATAAGACAGATGCTGAATGAGAAAGAGGTAATGACAATTGAAGATTTCAAACGCATGATTACCGACCAGCATTCGGATTATGCCGCAAGAATGATTCCGGAGATAATTAAAGCGGTGGCGGTAAAGACAGATTCTTTGAATGAGATTGAGCAGAAAGCATTTGCATCACTCCAGGCATGGGATTATGACATGAATAAAGATCTTGTTGCACCGACGATTTTTGAATTTTTCAGATTTACTTTTCCTGAAAACATACTTGCCGATGAACTGGATGAGCTATATGAAACCATGGGAGGAACATGCAGGGATTATTATTTATACCGTATAATGAATGAAGGACCCGATGAATGGGTGGATGATGTTAAAACGGAAATTAAGGAGACTCTGGATGACATAATTTTTAAAAGTTTCAGGGACTGTGTTGCAGAGATTTCTTCAAAATATGGTGCAGATACAGCCAGATGGAAGTGGGGTGACATTCACAGAATAAAAATAACGCATCCTCTTGGTTCGGTTAAACTTCTTGATTTTCTTTTCGGGTTGAATTCAAAGGAATACAGAGTGGGTGGAAGTAATCATACTGTTTCACCGTATACTTACAGGGAAGGATTTGTGGTTTATCATGGAGCATCTGAAAGGCATATTTTCAACCTTGCAAACTGGGATGAATCACTTACCGTAATACCCACAGGCAATTCGGGGATACCATCAAGTGAATTTTATCTGTCACAAACCGATGATTACATAAACTGCAGGTTCTACAGGGATTCTTTCAGCGAACCTGCAGTAAAGGCATCAGCTAAATATATGGTTATTTTAAAACCGACCGGGCAGGAAAAGAAGTGAATATGACCTTTAAACGGTCATAATTTCTTTTTCTTTGATGGATAGTACTTTATCTACTTTAGAGATAAAGTCGTCTGTCATTTCCTGAACATCTTCGACTGCTTTTTTCTCAAGATCCTCAGGCAATCCTTCTTTACGAAGTCTTTTCAGCTCATCATTAGCCCATTTGCGTGAATTACGAATACTTATTCTGGCTGTTTCCCCTTCGTTTTTTACCTGTTTTACAAGCTGAAGCCGTCTTTCTTCTGTTAATGGTGGAATGGTTATTCTGATAACTTCGCCGTTATTGACCGGAACAAGGCCGATATTGGCTGCAAGAATTGCTTTTTCGATGGGGGTAAGCATACTCTTTTCCCATGGCTGTATAAGGATTGTTCTTGGGTCGGGTGTGTGGATATTTGAAACCTGGGAAAGAGGTGAATTAACTCCATAATATTCTACCGTTATACCATCGAGAAGGGCCGGATTGGCTCTTCCTGCACGCATTCTTGCAAGTTCATGTTCAAGGTGCTCAAGAGCTTTTTGCATCCTTTCTCTGGCTTCTTCCATTACCAGTTCAATTTCTTCATTCATATCCTGAAATGTTTATTTAACAGTTTAAAGCAGAACAAAAATAATAAAATATAAATATTGAAAATTACTTGTGAACCAGTGTACCAATTTTTTCACCCTTTACAACTTTTAAAAGATTTCCTTTCACATTCATGTTGAATACAATTATTGGCATGTTATTATCACGACACATGGTAAAAGCCGTTAAATCCATCACTTTAAGGTTTTTCTGAATTGCTTCGTCGAATGATATTTCATCAAATTTCCTTGCAGCGGGTTCTTTTTCAGGGTCGGATGTATATACTCCGTCAACCCGTGTACCTTTTAACAGTACATCGGCTGAGATTTCTATTGCCCGCAGTGCTGCAGCAGTGTCGGTGGTGAAAAAGGGATTGCCTGTACCTGCAGCAAGCAGACATATAGTCTTGTTGTTAAGGGCTTCTATAACATGGTCGCGGTTGTAAAGTTCACCTACCGGTTCCATCCGTATTGCGGTAAATAATTTTGCCTTTCCACCCTGCAGGTGAATTTCACTTTCAAGTGCCAGGCTGTTAATGACTGTTGCCAGCATACCCATCTGGTCACCTTTAACCCTGTCAATTCCTGATTGGGTACCGCTCAGGCCTCTGAAAATATTTCCTCCTCCCGTCACAACAGCCACCTGGCACCCGGATTCCGATATTTCCAGAATCTGTGAGACATATGCTTCAAGTACCTTTTTTGAAATTCCGTGACTTTCGTTTCCCATCAGGGCTTCACCGCTGAGTTTCAGAAGAATCCGTGAATATTTCATTTTTTTATAAATTGCCTTCTGCAGGCTAAAGGTAATAATAAAATAAAAAAGCCATCCTTTCAGATGGCTTCAATTGTTATATAATTAAAAAGTTTAAAGGATTTATGAGTTCAGGGCATAACGTATGAATCCTGTGATTTTCAATTCTTTATCAATCGATTGAATATACTGTCTCACACTCAGTTTGCTGTCCTTTGTAAATTCCTGATTCAGCAGGGTGCTCTCCTTGAAAAATTTATTCAGTTTACCCTGAGCAATTTTTTCCAGCATTGCTTCCGGTTTTCCTTCCTGCCGGGCCTGTTCCTTTCCGATTTCAATTTCCCTGGCTATGATTTCAGGTTTGACATCGTCTTTGTCAATTGCAATTGGGTTCATTGCTGCAACCTGCATTGCAATATCCTTGTAAAACTGATTATCGAGACCGGCTTTTGAAAAGCCCACCAGTGATGCAAGCTTGTTCCCGGGGTGAACATATGCCTGCACATAAGGAGCTTCAATTTTATCGTAGAATGAAAGCTCGATTTTTTCCCCAATAACTCCGATATATTCTACTATTTTTTCTGCAACGGGTGTTCCATCGAGTTTCAGAGCTTTAAGGCTTTCAAGGTCTGCAGGTTTATTTGCAAGAGCAATATCGAGTATGCTGTTTGCCAGTTTCAGAAATTCTGCATTTCTTGCAACAAAATCAGTTTCGCTGTTTAAAACAATCATTGCACCGTGTTTGCCTGAAGGGCATACTTTTGCAAGCACTGCTCCCTCGGTTGCGGTTCTGTCGGCACGTTTGTTTGCGACTGCCTGGCCTTTCTTACGTATGATTTCAACAGCTTTATCAAAATTCCCTCCGGCTTCTTCAAGTGCTTTTTTGCAGTCCATCATTCCTGCAAGAGTAGCTTTTCTTAATCTAACAACATCTTCTGTGGTAATATTTGCCATAATATTTGTCTTTGTAATGATTTACGGGTTTAAAGTTTTTAATGTTCCTCTTCCTCTTCTTCCTCTTCAGATTCTTCTATTTCCTCTTTTACAAGAACATCATGTTCAGGTGAAAATTCTTCTTCGAACATTTCAAGTGATTTTCTTTCCGATTTAATCTGAATGTCCTCCTCTTCGTTAATTATTGCGTCAATAATAGCATCGGGAACAGCCTGAGTTTCGAGCTCTTTGCGCATTTCTTTCTTATCCTTTGGAGCTACTTCTTTGTCTTTTTCGAGTTTTCTTTCATTAAGACCTTCTTCAATGGCTTTACACAGAACATCCACAATTATTGCAATGGATTTTGATGCATCGTCATTGGCGGGTATCGGGAAGTCGATATCAGAAGGATCCGAGTTTGTATCAACCATTGCGAATACGGGTATTCCAAGGCGTTTAGCTTCACGCACTGCGATGTTTTCTTTGCAGACGTCAACTACAAATATTGCCGATGGCAGCCTTGTCATGTCGGCGATGCTTCCAAGGAGTTTTTCCAGTTTTGCGCGCTGGCGTGTAATCTGGAGTTTTTCGCGTTTCGAAAGGTTCGCAAAAGTTCCGTCGGCAAGCATTTTATCAATGGATGACATTTTCTTGACTGCTTTGCGGATAGTCGGGAAGTTTGTAAGCATTCCGCCCGGCCATCTTTCGGTAACATATGGCATGTTTACCTTTTTGGCTCTCTCGGCAATTATTTCCTTTGCCTGTTTTTTTGTGGCCACAAAGAGAATCTTTTTGCCCGAACGGGCTATATGCTTCATTGCCGAAGCAGCTTCTTCCAGTTTCTCAATGGTTTTTTCGAGATCGATAATATGGATTCCGTTTCGCTCCATGAATATATAAGGAGCCATGGCAGGATTCCATTTTCTTTTCAGATGGCCGAAATGTACTCCGGCTTCCAGTAATTCTTCAAAAGTAACTCTTGGCATTTTATAGTTTTTAAGTTTACATTCTGTTTTGTCAACCGCAGAGTAGTTCCGACTCTCGGAAGTCAATGCGGTTTAGATACTAAACTTATATCTCAAATAGATTCACAGATTTCCCTGTTAACGTTTACTGAACTGGAATCTTTTTCGTGCTTTGGGTCTTCCGGGTTTCTTTCTTTCAACTTCCCTCGGATCACGGGTAAGGAAGCCATTATCTTTCAGAATAGTTCTGAATTCGGGATCGACTTTTACAAGAGCACGTGATATACCAAGTCGGAGAGCTTCAGCCTGACCCTTTATTCCACCTCCGTCGAGGTTGGCTTTTATGTCGTATTTTTCTGTAACATTCAGAAGAACCAGCGGCTGAGTAACCACGCTGGAAAGAATTTCGTGTCCGAAATACTCTTTGTAATCGCGGTCATTTACTGTGATTTTCCCTTTACCCGGGGTTATATATACCCTTGCAACAGCAGATTTTCTTCTTCCTGTAGCGTTAATTGCCTCCATGCGAATTATTTAATGTTTGTGATATCTATTTTCCTGGGTTTCTGTGCTTCATGCCTGTGCTCACTGCCAGCGTAAACATGCATATTTTTAAACAGCGCTCTCCCAAGTCTGTTCTTCGGCAACATACCTTTAACAGCATGCTCAATAAGATAAACAGGATTTTTTCTGAGCATGTCCCCTGCTTTTGTTATCTTCTGTCCTCCGGGGTAACCCGTATGCTTTACATATTCCTTTTCATCCCATTTATCTCCGGTTAGAATAACCTTATCAGCATTGATAATCACTACGTTGTCCCCGCAGTCAACATGAGGGGTAAAATATGGCTTGTGCTTTCCACGAAGCAGTGAAGCTATTACCGATGCCAGACGGCCCAGAACCTGACCTTCAGCATCAATAAGTACCCATTCTTTCTGGACTGTAGACTTATTGGCCGATTCCGTTCTGTAACTTAAAGTATTCACTTTATATCGTTTTTATTTGATTTACTTATATTTATAAAATATTTCCCGTGTTAACGGGTCTGCAAAAATACAACATATTTTCAAAAAAAAGAACTGCGGATATAATTTTATTTAACTTATTTCGATTGCAAAATATAACAGCATGCTGGCTGTTTATTGAATAACAGACTGTTATATTGTTTTTTAATCTGCACATCATTTTATTTCAATATTAAAATATCAATAGTGTCCGGTTAAAATTTTCGATTCATGTTCTGTTTTTTTCCATGGTACATCGATATCTCAATGTTTTTCAACCTCCAAACCCCCTGACAGGAGGCTTCGTTCACTATACCCTCTGGTGTCCATTTTACAATGTGTTTAAACTTTCTTTCTCTTTTTTTTCCGAACACTATTGTTAAAATATAAATATTTTTCAGTGATACTATTTACAAAAATTAAGATATTAGCAGAAGGCTTTTCATAATTGTTATGGTATCGGAAAAAAGAGCCGGAAAGGATAAGACCAGAAGGCTTACAGTTGACTTTTATGCTCAGGATGTACTTTTTGTTGCACCTGCACTTCTTGGAAAAATACTGGCAGTGAAACGTCCATCCGGGGAAATTATGAGACATATGATAACAGAGACAGAAGCTTATCGGGGAGTTGAAGACAGGGCATGCCACGCTTCGAAAGGCAAGACTCAACGTACTGAAGTTATGTTCAGACGCGGAGGTTATGTATATGTTTACTTTGTATACGGAATGTACTGGATGTTGAATATCGTCACAGGTCCTGAAAATGAACCTCAGGCAGCATTAATAAGGGGAATAAAAGGTTACGAAGGACCGGGCAGATTGACCCGGGCACTGGCTATTGACGGAACATTTTATGGAGAAGATCTTACATCTTCAGACCGTATCTGGATTGAAGATAACGGCTATGCAGCAAAATATATTACCACAAAACGTGTCGGAATCAATTATGCAGGTCAGCCATGGGTTGATATGCCATGGAGATTTATTCTGACTGCTTGAATTCATTTATTTCTGAGGTTTAAAAGAGTTATTCTTTTGTCGAAGTTCATATGGAGGGCAACTGCAGTATCCATCCTTTTAAGACTGAAATCATAATATCCCTCAAAGCCCAGCATAAATTCAAAAATTTTACCAGGTAACAGGGTAAGATAAACAGCGCCTGTCCATATTTTACGGTCAGCAATTATATATCCTGGCTGATAATCGGAAACACTTCCGTAAATTTGATTGCCGTCGGGTGCATAAAAATTGTGAGAGAACCAGAAGTAAGATCCAATATAAAGAGACCGGTAACTGTAGTGGAGCCTGAGCCATGAAGCATAACCTTCTGTTATACCCATGTCACCTTTGCCTGTAAGCTCCCTGTAAATGAACTGTATGTACTCAATTCCGGGAATTCCGGCTTTACCGCCTGCAATGTTGAAATTAACACCGGCTCCTCCTGCAAAATTCAGAAAGGTAAGCACATGTCCGCTGTAATTACTGATCTGGCCTCCAAAATGTTTGAATTTTAACTGAACAGGAATGTTTAAACTTAACAATCCGTTCAAAAGATTACATTTATAGTTGAAGGATTCACCTGCGGTAAACACTTCTCTTACCGTATCACCTCTGAAAATAAAATTCTCCCAGTTTATCCATAAATTGTTAAAAATATTTCCGGTTTCGGTTACAAATGATGCTCCGTTCTCTGTATATGAAGTATAAATTCTTTCGGAATCAAAATGCGGGTCAAACATTCTGTGCCTGTTGCCTCCGTCGAATGCTCCAAGAGTCAGAGTAGTGTTCCGGGTTACCTTCCATCTGGCTGAAATAAGAAGCTCCGGTTTTCTGAATTCAGGTTCTCCTGAATAGATTTGCTGGTGCAGTCCTGCACTTATCTCAAACTTCTCGTCAGGAGCATATGTTATTAAAGGCCTCAGAAAATTACCTATCAATGTATAACCCTCAACAACAGGATTATAGTATTCATTGTTTTTGATAAAACTTATTGTTTTCAAATCCAGATAAAGCTTCCCGCTACCTATAGGGGCGAATTCTTTTTCCTGAGCAGTTGCTGAAGCTATTGAATAAATCAAAAAAAAGAGTGAAACGATTTTTCTCATCAGTTGAAATTGAGGCAATAAAAATAATAAATTGTATTTGTTTGCAATTTAAAATGATTGCTTTAAAGATTCACAAGTGATTTTTTTTTGCGTTATTTGTCTGGTATTTGAAAAATAAATCGGTCATGAGTTCATCATACATCACTTTCAGGCGATGGAACAGCATTACCGGCTGGCTTATGTTTCTTGTTTCCGCTGCAGTATATTTGATTACCATGGAGCCAACGGTAAGCTTCTGGGATTGTGGTGAATTTATTCTTTCAGCTTTCAGGCTGCAGGTAGGACATCCTCCCGGAGCACCAATGTTCCTGATGCTTGGACGTATTGCCACATTATTTGCAGGGGGAGATACGTCAAAGGTGGCGGTTACAATGAATGCACTCTCTGCAATCAGCAGCGGCTTCACGATCATGTTTCTTTTCTGGACAATTACTCATCTTGTAAGAAAAGCTCTCTGTGAAAACGGTATACCGGAGCAAAGAATGATATTACCGATTCTTGCAAGCGGCATAATTGGATCTCTGGCATATACGTTTTCCGATACTTTCTGGTTTTCAGCAGTTGAAGGTGAGTTGTATGCGATGTCTTCACTTATTACAGCTCTGGTATTCTGGGCTATGCTTAAATGGGAGGAAGATGCTGATAAACCAGGATCAGGAAGATGGATTATTCTGATTGCATACCTGATGGGTCTGGGTATAGGGATTCACAGACTAAACCTTCTCGTACTTCCTGTGCTTGTATTTATATACTATTTCAGGAAATATAAAGTTACTCTCAAAGGAATCGTTAAAACATTTTTCATTGCCGTAGCTCTTCTGTGGCTTTTGGTTTTTATCTTAATACCAGGAATTCCCAAGGTGGGGAGCTGGTTTGAACTTTTTTTTGTCAATGTACTACGGTTGCCTTATAATTCAGGTTTGCTGTTTTATGTTGTATTTCTTGTTTTACTTATAATTGCCGGCATCAGATATTCCCTTAAAAAACAGAAAATCCTTCTTAATTATGTTTTTTCTATTCTTGCGGTTATTCTGATAGGATATTCGTCCTATGCCATGATAATTATAAGGTCCTCGGCGAAGCCACCTATGAACCAGAATGACCCATCTAACATTTTCTCGTTTATTTATTATATCAACATGGAGCAATACGGTAGTTCTCCAAAGGTTTACGGTAATTATTATAATGCTCCGGTAACAAGTGTCAGGGAGACTCTGGCCGGATACAATAAGATAAACGGAAGATATGAACCTTATTACAGGCCAGTATACGGATACCACAAAAAGTTCGAAACAATTTTCCCCCGGATGTACAGTTCAGAACCCGATCATGAGGTTGCTTATAAATACTGGGGTAAAATAAAAGGCAGACGATATACGATTGAATCTTCGTCGGATAAAAGAACGATTATTTGTCCGACTTTCACAGAGAATCTCAGATTCTTTTTCAGATACCAGGTAGGGTTCATGTATTTAAGGTATTTCATGTGGAATTTTGTTGGCAGGCAGAATGATCTTCAGGGGAATGGAAATCCGATTTATGGGAACTGGATTAGCGGGATAAAATTCATAGACAATGCAAGACTGGGAGACCAGGAAAAAATTCCGGAAGATCTCAGGAAAAATCCAGGGCGAAACACATATTACTTTTTGCCTTTGCTGCTTGGTCTGGCAGGGATGTTATGGCATTACAGGAAAGAAAGATATGGGTTCTGGGTTGTGCTTGGTTTCTTTTTCATGACAGGACTGGCTATAATTGTTTATTTGAATCAATATCCCAATCAACCGCGCGAAAGAGATTATGCTTATGCGGGTTCTTTTTACGCTTTTTCTGTATGGATCGGAGCAGGCTTTATGTTTGTTTATGAGATGGTTAAAAAAATTATCCCGGAAAAGCCTGCTGCTGTACTGACATTTGTGGTTCTGCTCATGGCTGTTCCTGTTCTTATGGGTTCGCAAAACTGGGATGATCATGACAGGTCGGGTCGTTACACAGCTCGTGAAATAGGGGCAAATTATCTTAAGTCGGTGGCACCCGGTGCGATTCTGTTTACATACGGGGATAATGATTCTTTCCCCCTGTGGTATATCCAGGACGTTGAGGGAGTCAGGACCGATGTAAGGGTTGCTAATCTGAGCTACATACAGGCAGGCTGGTATATCGAAATGATGAGGAAGAAAGCATGGGAGTCGGATCCTTTACCTTTTTCACTCAGCCAGGACAAATACATAGAAGGTAAAAGGACTCAGTTACCTGTAGAGGATCGTGTAGGAAAACCGGTACCGCTTAAACAGGTCGTGAATTTTGCAGGGCTGGAAGACAGACAGGCTAAAATTGATGTAACAGGAAGGGGAGATTACCTTAATTATATTCCGGCAAGTAAATTTATAATTGATGTTGATACTGCATTTGTTCTTTCAAACGGTACTGTGAAAAGATATTTTGCCGACAGCATAGTTTCTCCGATGATATGGGAGTACACTGAAACCGATGCGTTTAAAGGAGACCTTGCAATAATGGACATTCTCTCAACAAATAACTGGGTCAGGCCTGTTTATTTTTCCACAACAGTCCCATCGTCGCAATATAAAGGGCTTGAAAAGTTTTTTGTTCAGGAGGGGCTTGCTTACAGGGTGGCGCCAGTTCGTACAGGAAAACCGATGCCCGGAGAATTTGGAATGATTGACCCCCATGTTATGTCCGACAATCTGATGAACAAGTTTCAGTGGGGCAACGCTGAGGCTCCCGGGGTCTATCTTGATGAAAATAACCGGAGGATGTTTTCTAATTTCAAAAGAATGTTTGGCTCACTAGGTATAAGACTGCTCGAGACAGGTGATACATTGAGGGCTCTGGAAGTTGCACACAGGGGGCTTTCTCTGGTTCCTGAGGAAAAAATTCCTCATGATTATTTTTCTGTAACTCTGGCTGAGATCCTGATAAGAGGCGGTGAAAAAGAGGAAGGCCTCCGGGTAATAAATAAGATAGTGGATTATTCCCGCAGTTATTTAAATTATATTTTAAGTATACCTCAGGGAATGAGGTTCGGACTTGAATATCCCACGGGCGTAAACATGCAGGCGATGATAGATATTTACAGAATGTATAATCGTCTGGGAATGATGGAAGAAGCCCAGGGTCTTGAAAATGAATTGGGTATCTATTATCAAAATCTTTATCCTGCATCATCTCAGTAAAATATGGCAGGAGTTTATCGATTACCGAAGCTGGCAAAATGGATTTATCCCGGGGCAGTGTCAAGCGTAAATACCGGTGAACCGGCCTTATGCCTGACTTTTGATGATGGTCCCGATCCGGATTCGACTCCTTATATAATGGAGATTCTTAAGAAGCACGGAATAAAAGCATTTTTCTTCTGCACGGGTGAAAAGGCAGAAAAATTTCCTGAAATTATCTCAATGCTTGTTAATGAAGGGAATATTCCGGGAAACCATACATACAGTCATATAGACGGCCTGAAAGTAACGGCAAAGAGGTATCTTGAAGATGTTGCTAGGGCGGCTCCGTTGACTTCCAGCGTTTTTTTCCGGCCTCCGTACGGACGTATGACACCCCTTCAGTACAGAGTGTTGTCGGATAGCTACAAAATAGTGCTATGGGATCTGGTTGCAGCTGATTTTGCTGAAAAAATAACAGGCAGAAGTTTAATTAACGGTCTGATGAAAAAGATACGACCGGGGTCAATAATTGCACTGCATGATAAACCCGTAAGTCTGAAAAAAAATTTTCTTGATGAATTCATCGGAATAATGAAAGATTCAGGATACAGAATTGTTTTACCCGAATTTATTATTTAAGTAAGGAACTTTTTATCCGGCAGAAATACTATTTTTGAATGAAATTTTTTTGGGAAAAATGAAGATACTTATTCTGGGATCAGGAGGGCGGGAGCATGCTATTGCATGGAAACTTGCTCAAAGCAGCAAAGTGGACGGAATTTTTATTGCTCCCGGTAATGCAGGTACTTCAGAATGCGGTACTAACATTGACTTATCGCCTGATAATTTTGAAGAGGTAAAAGAGGCAGTTTTATCCACTGGTACAGAGATGGTGGTGGTAGGGCCTGAAGCACCTCTTGTGGGAGGAATTCATGACTTTTTTCTTCAGGACGACCGGTTAAAAAATATTCCCGTAATAGGACCTTCATGTGCAGCAGCCAGGCTTGAAGGGAGCAAGAATTTTGCAAAAGAATTCATGAACAAATATGGCATACCAACGGCTCCTCACCGTACATTTGACATAAATAACGTCGGGGAGGCACGTTCATTTCTGGAATCGTTAACGCCTCCATATGTACTTAAAGCTGATGGACTTGCGGCCGGGAAAGGAGTTGTGATCCTGAATACAATTGATGAGGCTCTCGGGGAGCTCGATGCAATGCTAACCGGAAAATTCGGAGAGGCCGGGAAAAAAGTTATCATTGAACAATTTCTCAGAGGCATAGAATTATCTGTCTTTGTTGTGACAGATGGTAAGAACTACCGGCTTCTTCCCGAAGCAAAGGATTACAAGAGGGCGGGTGAGGGCGACACAGGCCCGAACACTGGAGGGATGGGAGCCGTTTCGCCGGTACCCTTTGCTACCGAACATTTTATGTACAGGGTTGAAAAAAGAATTATTAAGCCTACAATTGAGGGTCTGGCAAAGGAAGGAATCCGGTATAAAGGATTTATTTTCTTCGGTCTGATGAATGTAAAAGGGGAACCATATGTTGTTGAATACAATGTACGGCTGGGAGACCCTGAAGCTGAAGTAATACTCCCGAGAATCAGTTCCGACTTTTATGACCTGCTGGAAGGAGTGGCAAAAGAAAATCTTAACCGCACTAAAATACAGATTGACAGCAGATATACTGCAACAGTGGTGATGGTATCTGAAGGCTATCCGGGTAAATATGAGAAGGGCAAGGTGATTTACGGACTTGATCTGGTCTCTGACTGTATAGTCTTTCATTCAGGAACAAAAAAGGATAACGGAAATATAGTAACAAACGGCGGACGGGTTCTGGCAATAACATCTTATGGTTCAACATTGTATGAGGCCCTGCAAAACTCCTACCGAAATGCTGCGCTTATTTCGTGGGACGGAATGTATTATCGTACTGAAATAGGCTTTGATCTTTTATGAAATGTTTAAAATAATCAGAGGAGTAAGTCCCGGAGTAATTCTGATAAATATTCTTATACTGCTGATTCTCTGGATCAGCCCTTTGATTTTTAATCAGCAACAATCGTTCCATTTTGACAACCGGCCGATGCCTTTGTATTTAATATTGAGAGATACAGCAGGCTCTGGTCAACCAGGTATAATAACCGCCCTGTTCTTAATTTTGGTTATCTCTTACCTCCTTGTTCATTATAATACAGTACTGTTTTTTATTCCTGAAAGAACATGTCTCCCTTCGGTACTTTATATCTTTTTTACGGGATATCTGATTAATTATCAAACACTAAATCCTGTTATTCCGGCCTCGGTATTTCTGTTACTGGCATTTAGAAGAGTTATTGATGCATATCATAAAAATGAAACAGCTTTCAGTTTTTTTGATGCATCATTGCTTACAGGTATAGGAAGCCTATTCTATGCAAATCTTATATGGTTCGGCATTATTCTGGTGGCAGGAGTTATAATCCTGAGAGGTTACAAGCTGAAAGAAATTATTCTTTCTGTAGCAGGTATTCCGGTACCTTTTTTAATAGTAACAGGGATTTATTATGTTTTTTCCCTTGATATTAAACGACTGGTGGAAGATCTGGGAATTAATCTTTTTGAAAGGAGTGAAACATATGATTTTTCAATTGCCGAACTGGCAGGTATTGCAGTCGGTTTTATTGCTTTACTTACAGGAATTATTTTTGTTTTTCTGCGGATAAAAAACATGAAAATCAGATCCAGAAAAATATTTATATTGCTTCTGTGGTGGTGCCTGCTCTCTGTTGTATTATATTTTGTTTCTCCGGCGGTTTCGGCTGAGATTTTATACCTTGCAGCAATTCCTTCAGTGTATTTTATTACATATTATTTTATTTTCAGCAAAAGCAGAGTAATACCACTTTTATTTTTTATTGCTTTTATAATATGTTCAGGTGCAATTCAGATCTTGCAGTATCTTATTTGAAAAAACGGAAGGTTTAAGTACATACTTACTTAATCAGTGAAACAACTCCGACAGCGAGCCCCTGCTGATAATCTTTAAAATCGAATAATATTTTATAAGTACCGGTTTTATTGCATACAAATTCGACGGTAGAGAAGGTCTTTCCGGTTTTAGGGTCATATGAAGTCAGAATTGTTCTGCCTGTGTCGTCAACCAGTTTCATAATAAGTTCTCCCTGAGAATCCTCTGAATTACAAAGTGTAAAGCGATATTTCATATTTTTACTCAGGGCAAAAACCTGTTTATATCTGAAATCAGTGGCTGATGACGCTTTTCCAAGTTGTATACGGAAGTCCTTAAGATATATTGAGTTCGGTCCGGTACTCATAACACATTTACTGACAAACGGATCACCAGTCTGTCCTGTCAGGATTACAGGCAGAAACAACACTGACGTTATTAAAGCAAGAAGCTTTTTCATATCCTTAATTTGAAATTAATCTGTTTCGGATTTTTTCTGTTGTACTTATAATTGCTTCAAGTTGCTCTTCACTCATCTCAACATAACTGCGATCAGTTTGTATAACAACCAGAGCTCCGTCTTTTTCAACCATTTGAGGTTCACCTAATGTAAATGTAACTTTAACGTCCCTGTATTTTGCTTTAAGTTCTTGCATATCCCTGCAAAGGTCGGTATATTCTTTACTGACGTTGCAATATGGAGCAAGGAGCATAATAATGTCGTTGAGAATAACTTTTTGTTCTCCAACCCTGTTTCTCAGAAGGGTGTCGGGGTATTGTTTAAGTACCTGTGTGGCGAGGTACTGGCCTTCGATCCAAACGCCAGTGATCATAAGAGCAGACAGCTGGCCTCTCCCTTTTTCGCGGAGAAATCTGTCTATTTTATTATATGATTCCAGTGACAGGAAAAGAAGCGAATCGAGGTTGGATTTGTTAAGGGATAGTCTTTTAAGAGTTTCAAAATCAAAAAATTGACCCACATTCAGACCATCAGCAAGTTTTTTAATTGAAGAAAGAATATCAATCGCATTCCCTGTTTTTTCATACATATTCAGGTACCCGAGATCTGCACCCAGGATCCCAAGTTTTAATGCTCTGTCGAAGCTTGTAGTGATTCTTGAAGCATCGATTGAAGAAGCCAGATAACTATTGGAAAACGGAACATTCATCCGTTGCAGTATATTGGATATCTCTACTGGAGATGATATATTTCTGGTTATGTCATCAATTGCTTCCTCACTTAGTTGTTCGGCTTGTGACAGGGGGATGGAATCTTCATCGGGGAACAAGAACTGAGCATTTTTTCTTGCTGGCGAATTACATCCGGCTGATAAAAATACCAGAAAGCAAAAAAACATTAACAGAAATCTGCCTGTCATTATGATAAATAATTAAATACAAAAATAAAAAAAATATATAAATAGAGTTTAAACAGTGTTTTTTAATTTCAATCGGTCAATATAATTGACCAATCTGGCGAGCAATTCATAATAGAGTGTCACATACAGGATCAAAGAACTTAACAATACCAGTAAAATATTAAAGTTAAAGGTATCATACATTTTGCCCATGAAGTATTTTGAAGGTGCAAAAAAGTGTGTCCTGAATGCCAGAAATCCGTTATAATCGGGATCCTGGTAAACGGGATCATAATTTTGAATGAAAGAGTTCTGGTATTCAAGTATTTTATTTTTATCCCGTTCATAAAATTTGGTAACTATTTCCTGAAGTTTAATATTACCGTATTTGTTTTCAAGTATGCGTATTTCGTCCCTGTTTTTAATATAAAACTTGTCCCAACTATCTGACAGTTTATTGCCGGCATTATTGAAAGCATCCCCCAGATATCTGAGGTGTTCAAGTGTTTTTTCGTAAAGATTTTTATTATATTTTTCGGGGGTGAGATCGTTGATTAAGCTGAAAGGTTTCAAAGAGGGAAACTTCCTCTGAATTTTCAATAATTCGTTTTTTATCAGAGTAAGTTTTCCATTAGTTTTAAGTTCATTGTTTATAAGCGGAACGCGTCCTGAATTAAGGGCGGTCATCGTTGTTTTCACATAGATTGAGTCTGTTTTTTCAAGAGCGTTAATAAGAGCAGGAATCAGTCGGACAGAATAATAATTGGCTATACTTATGTTTTTCTTATAATCATAAATTGTTGGTCCGTATTTGCTTTCACTGAAACGGCTATATTTATTGTCTTTAAACTGACTTACCATCAAAGCTTCGTAAGTCCATCTGGTTGGTATTATTTCCGCAATAAACGGGACTTTACCGACGCTGCTAATTGTTCGGTTGAGTTTGTCGAACGGAAACATTGCTCCGCTGAGAACCATCATAGGGATGATTATTAGCGGAATAACAATATATATTGTGATTGCTGAGTTAAAGCTTGCAGAAATATTGAGTCCGATTAGATTTGCAAAAAAAGCTGTTGTAAAAAGTGCAATAAAATATTTTCCAAAAAGTCCTTTGAGTTCAAGTATGGGATTTGCAACTATCAGGAATAGGAAAACCTGTATGGCTGAGATAAGTATCAGTATCGCAATTTTTGATAAAAGATAACTGTGGCGGTTCAGGCTGAGAAATCTTTCTCTTTTTAAAATTTTCCTGTCACGGAAAATTTCTTCCGCGCTTATTGTGAGACCGAGAAAAACAGCCACAATAATCCCCATAAAGATATAGATTGGAATGTTTTCGTTTTCGAAAAATATGTAAACATCTGATGATGGATCGGGGATATATCTGATGATAAAGGAAAGAATAAAACCGAGTATCGGAGCTTCAGACAATGTAATAAGCATATATTGCCTGTTGGCAATTTTGCTTTTCAGGTCTCGGAATATATATATTAGAAATTGTTTTAATGCAGATGGCCGGTCGAGATTGCTATGGGGTTTTTCCAGGACTTCCTGAATTTTCTGAGGTGGGTGTTTCTCATTGAATATTGCGGCCCATTCCTGTGGTTTAACTTTTCTTTTTTCCGTATAGTGTCCATACTCATCCACAACTTTTGCTTCAATAATGTTGAAGATAATTTCCGGATTAACATTTCCACAGGTGGGACATTCTCCAATGGATGAATTTATCTGGGCATCAAGGGTTTTAAAATATATTACGGCTTCTACAGGATTCCCGAAATAAGTCATATAGCCACCATGATCCAGAATGATGATTTTATCAAAGAGTTTAAATATTTCAGACGACGGTTGATGGATAACAGTTATGATCAGTTTACCTTTTAAGGTAAGATCGCGGAGCAGATCCATAATATTTTCTGAATCGTGAGATGACAGCCCTGAAGTTGGTTCGTCAAGGAAAAGAATTGAAGGCTCCCTGATAAGCTCAAGAGCTATATTAAGACGTTTTCTCTGGCCTCCGCTTATAATATTTTTCAGTGGCGAGCCGACTTTCAGATTTCTTTTTTCCCACAGACCCAGATTAATAAGCATTTTATCGGTAATCGCTTTGATCTCCCCTTTGCTTTTCCCCCCAAAACATTGACAGGCAGCAAAATAAAGATTTTCGAAAACTGTAAGGTCTTCAATCAGCAGGTCATCCTGTGGAACGTAGCCGATTACTCCTTCAATTGACCTGTAGTTTTCATTAATGTCTATACCATTTATTCTGACTGTACCGGTTGTAGGTTTCAGTATTCCGCTCATAAGATTAAGCAGGGAAGTTTTACCCGTGCCGCTTGATCCTAAAATTCCGATAAGATTGCCGCCTTCAAGAGAAAAGCTCACATTATTTACTGCAGTGGTTCCGTCACTGAACCTGTAGGTAAGATTATCTACGGTGAAACTGATACGGTGAATTACTTCCTCTGAAATAAAAGTTGAACTTACATCACTGTAATATACAGGCTGACCGAACTGACTTTTAATTGAACTTCCTTTTGCGAATGTATATATTTTCCCTGCTTCTATCGGAAGGCCATTTAGGTATAACAGGTCGGGTGAATTATATTTAAGAAAATAAAGGTCAACACTGGGGACTCTCAGGAAAACTATTATTGTTTTATGATATCCTGCGAGGACGTTTCTGTGAATCTTTGGTTTTTCATCTCCCGTTCTCAGAATGAGTATTTTATTGTTTTCCAGTTTTTCAGGTTCGTCATTTTTGACAAATTGTTCAATAGCAGTTATTTCATCCTGTTGAATTTTAAATACTTCGGCAACAGTATTTATGATATTCATCCGTTGAGGCGTAAACTGTTTGTTTACGTTTAGAAGTTCATAAAGCCTTATAATGGCAACAACCTTTTGCTCCTGATTGAGGTTTCTGTTTATTTTCTTGCATATCCCGAGAATTTTTACGGAATCCCTTACTGTTACTTGTGAGATCTGGGTCTCCTGTTCAGCAGGTATTTTATTTTCATCGGAGACCGGGCCGGCAAGATCGTCAAATAATTTTAAGTATTCAGCTACAGATTCTCTCGAAAGTTGTTTTGTCAGGAAATCGTGAACGTATGTCCTTTCTTCAACTCTAAGGCCTTTGTCCTGTTTAACTATCAGGGCAAACAGTTCCATCAGGGCTTTTAGAATCTCTTCACTCATTTATTTAGCAGATGAGTAATTCAGAGGGATGACCTTAAAAGTAAGAATTCTATTTATTTTTTACAATTATTGTTAAAATTTATATTTCATATTATCTGAGGAACTGTTTCATTAACAACCTTAATAGAAACAAAATCGGCAGTAACATATTCATTACTGCCGTGATATGTAAACACTTGTATTGAGCCGGGATTATCTTGTTGCTGACCATCTGGCAGAAGAACCTTTTCCGTCCTCTGAAGTACCTTCTATTGAATTACCTCTGATTTTTCCCCTGTAAAGGGTTTTACCCACATAAAAGGTTATTTCATCTCCATGGATTTTACCTCCGGAAATGGCCTCTTTTCTTCCTCCGGTAATCATTTCCCCGGTTACCATCTGGAACTCCTGTCGAAATACCAGTTCGCCCTGAGGCTGTAATTTCCATCTCCCTTCAACTTTTGCGGGAACGATCCACAGATATGCGGTATTCCAGTGTGTTGATTCATCATCTATGGTAGCTGTATCGTCAGGTGTCCATTCACCCATTGTAAAAGTGTTTGAAACGACACGGGTTCCCGGCCTCATGTCAAGAATATGAGGCCTTAGCCTCAGGTTAATATCAGGCAAAAGAAACATTGTCAAAACGGTTGCCTTTGAAAAATCGTATTCAAAAAGATCCCCGTTTACAAATTCAACCTTGTTCTTTAATCCTTCTTTTTCCGCATTACGGTAAGAAAGTGCAACCATGTCAGGATTATATTCAACACCGATGGCACGGGCACCTCGTTTGGCTGCCGCAATTACCGTCCGACCGTCACCAGAGCCTAAGTCGATTACAATATCCGAAGGGGTAACCTGTGCAAGATCGAGCATTTTTTCCACCAAAGCCTGAGGAGTAGGAACCCACACCACATCTTTACCCTCCTGCCCAACTTCAGGTTTGAATTCGTTATTGCCTTTCTGCTGGCAATAAATTTGGGCAGATATTAAAAGAAACGATAATGTTATTACGGAATTAAAAAAATAAAATTTTCTTTTCATATATTTTTCATTTTAAATAGGTTGCTTTCAGGCTTAAATAGTCAACATTTTAAAAAGTCGTTTTTATTAATAAGTAATATTCCGATATTCTCACATATGGGTTTTAAATTTAAAGTATTAATTAAATTGTTGTTCAATATATTTATTAATTTTTGTTAATAAATTCAGAAAATGATTTTTCTTCTGAAGACTAAATGCCTTTTTTCACTCTTATCTGACCACTCTGCCAGGCTTATTCTGTATATCCGGTGACTGTACAGGAACAGGTGCCGTTAGCCTTTGCAAACCGGGTAAATCCCTTTTTGACTGAGTGCCGATCTTTTTCACAACATTTTCCGGTGAAGTGCATGAAAGGCATTCGTTGTTAAAAACTGAATATCCGAGTTCCTGGTTTTTATATTTATATGAGACGAGTTCGAACGGATGTTTTCTGTTTTTTGCGGGGTTTATTGCATCTCCCGGAGATGAATACTGTATAGTCAAATCCCATTTACCGGTTTCGGCAATTGAGGCAGAAGGGTTTCCGGGTACAGGTTTCAGTTCAACGGTCTTGCTAAACCATACAATTCCTTTCTTCACTTCCGGAAATTCGGGAACAGCCGTGAAATTGACAACTGATCCATGGACTGCATCCTCACCTTTCAGTAGTTTAACCATACCTTCAGGTCGTTTTTCACCGCTTAAAGCGCTTATAACAACAAAGCTGTTCCGGGCTGAAATATTCTCCTTTCCGGGTCCTGCCGTTGTACGTAACTGTTCATGCTCAATGCCTGATACAATTATACCATCAGTCTCAATCCAGTCCGATTCAATTTCAAAACCTTCGACAACAATTCTGGCTTTAACCTGCTGTCCCGGACTAAAGTCGAGATTTGTGATTCTGAACATTCCGAGGGGGTTGTTAACCATTCCCGTATTTTTTTTCGCCGGTTGTGATGCTCCGACTGAAGGAACAGGATTTTTCAAAACAACCTGACCTGTGGTGGTAGCAGGACGGGAAATAAATTCAACCGGACCACGGTAAACCACAAGACTGTTCCGGAATTCATTAATTCTGGAAATTTTTTCACTGGCGGGGATAATACCTTTTATAACCTGAGCTTTGCCTGAAACTAATTTCTTATTTAAATTTCCGGGGACAGCCGCACCGGGAGCCCCTGCAATTTTAGCCCATTCACTTTTGCTTCCGGCAACAAATCCTTCAGCCGTACCTGTGAAATAATCCGCTGAGAAAAGTTTTATTTCCCTGAAGGGTATTGTTACTTCAGCCGGCTGACCCGGTTCCGTGATATCCGGATGTTTAATCCTGACAATATCACCTTTCTTTAAAGGGATATTTTTTGCAATGAAAATGCCGCTCTCACCTGTCTCTGTCTGGTACTGGTTTGTTGTTTTGTCGGGATGGGTAACAATAACCGTCAGACTTCCTTTATACGGGATTTTTTCTTTACTTCCCGGTACTGTTTTACTGTCGGCAAGTGAGTAAATTTCTCCGGCAACAAAGTCGCCGTAAGCGCATGCTTCATGTATTATCATTTCATAGCCCTTCATATCGGGTTTCTGGTATTTCCACAATGAAAAATACTGGTCGGTCACGGTAAAACTTTTGGAAACAACCTTTCCGCCTGCTTTAATTCTGAAACCAATATCGGCTGAGAGAGTAAGACCGTTTGTGGCAACGGTTCCTTCCATACCGCCGTTTACATAAACATAAAGAGCATTATAGTCTTTTATTTTAAGATTTGCCGCACATTGAATGCCCGCAAAAGCTTTTGTTTCGCTTTTAATTTCATAATTGACGTCGCACCAGTGGTTCAGTGAAGATATATTTTCGATGCTTGTCGGGATATAATAGCATGTTCCTCCTTTTGCTCCGAGTTCAAGATTTATGCCCTGGTGAATTTCAGCCGTTAAGGTGACTTTACCTTCCATACTGATCAGCAGAAATACCCCAAGTTCACATTTGCCTATATCGGCTGCCGGAATTTCCGTCCCCCAAATCAGCATTTTGATTTCTTTTTTGGCAGTCATTGTGGTGTAAATACGAAGGTCAATCTGTTCATCGGCTTTAAAGACAAGCCGGTAGCCTCCGTTTTTGGAGTATCCTCCTTCCACCCTCGGGTTGGTCATAATTATTTGACCGACAACTGTTGCGAGCAGTTTCCCCTCTTTGGCCTCATCAAGTAGAAACGTCACGCTGTCGAACTGCAGATTAATCGCATAGGCATTGTTAATTCCGATTGCAGAGGCGACAACTTTTTCTGCGAGAGATACCGTATTGGCAAGATTAACTTTTACTTCCTGCTGGGGAATTTCAATATCTTCAAAGACAGACGAAAATGATGGCCGCAGCAAGAGCATCTGCTTCTCGTCAACCGGCTCTGCCCTGAAGATAAAATCACCGGAAGGGTCAACATAAATGGTATCGGGATGAGGTACAAACCTCTTCCCGGTGATGTCCATAATACCATCCTGCCTGAGGGTTATCTGGCTTTTCTGAGTTTCCGAAAGAAGTTTAACATTACCTGCATAACGATAGCTGACACCCGTAAACTGTCCCGGCTTCTCTCCCCTTGAAATAGCACTCTTTGCCAGCGGGTGAAGAGTCTTAACCTGCGGTTTTAAATCCTGGATTGTTACAACCCTTTCAGCCCGGGATAAATCGGAAATGGTTATCTGCTGGCAGTAAATTGTAAACGGGAAAAAGACAAAAAGAAGAACGAATAAGAGTAAGTGATTAAATCTTCGCATGTTAAAGAATAATTTAATTGATTTTTCCTGTTTGAATAAATTCAAACTGTGTTAAAGATAACTTGTAATCTTTAACAATTATTTTGTCAAAGATGATTTTATCTCAGGATTTATTAACAATTATTCTGACAAATCAGCAAATTTTGCAGGAAATTAAAAGGGGAAACATTCTCATTTAGTTTTTAATGCTTTTAACATTCAATAAGTTAAAGGTTACAATCGTCAAAATGCATTTTAAATTTTTAATTAAGTATTGAAAAATTATAAGTTAATTTGCATAAATATTTTCCCGAAAAAATAAACCGGCATTGAAAAATGAATTATAAAAGACGCGATTTTATTAAAATCGGAAGCTTAACAATAGCAGGTACTGTTATGATACCACCTTTTTTAAAATCTTGTAAGGGTCTTCAACTTTCGGATAAGGCTGAAAGTTATATGGATCATTTTGAGGTAACACTACGACAGCTTGGTGAGGTTATTAATACGGCAATGTCAAAAGGAGCTGATTATGCTGATCTTTTCTTTGAGCATACTATGGAAAATTATGCAGGTCTTGAAGACAGGAAAGTTAACCGCGCTTACTCCAACATTAATTTTGGAGTTGGTATAAGAGTTCTCAAAGGGGATCAGACCGGTTTTGCATTTTCTGAGGATCTTACGATGGAAGCAATGCTTAAAGCTGCAAAGACGGCAGCCAGCATTGCCGACAGCACGGGTAAGAGCATGCCGGTTTCAATATCGGAATATGCCGCGCCAAATTATTACCCATACACTACTTCGTGGGAAGACACCTCTATTAACTTTAAAATTCCTTTTCTTCAGAAGGTGAATGACAGGATTTTTGAACTTGACAAAAATGTTGTAAGGGTTAATGCAACAATTGGTGATTCGACTTCTTATATATTGTTTTATAACAGCGAGGGCCTTTTAACATGGGATTACAGGCCTCTTGTTCTTATGTATGTAACCTGCATCATGGAGAAGGAAGGGCGTATTGAGAATTTCACCGTGTCGAGGTCGTCGAGGGGAGGTGCGGAGTTTCTTACAAATGAACTGGTGGAGGCACTTGCATCCGAAGCTGTAAAAAAGACAATTATACAGTTTGAAGCGGTAAAGCCTGAAGCCGGAGAGATGGAGGTTGTAATGAGTGCAGGAGAGTCCGGCATACTTCTGCATGAAGCCATAGGTCATGCTTTTGAAGCCGACTTTAACCGTAAAGGCACTTCAATATTTGCTGATAAGATGGGGAAAAAGGTGGCAGAACCGTTTATAAGTATTTACGACGACGGTACGCTTCCGGGAAACAGGGGGGCACTTAATGTTGATGATGAAGGAAATCCCACAGAAAAGACCCCTCTGGTAAAGGACGGAATTCTTACAAGTTATTTACACGACCGAATAAGTGCAAAATACTATAAGGTTAAACCCACAGGAAACGGCAGAAGACAGGATTTCAGAAATATTCCTCTGCCGAGGATGAGATGTACTACGATGGAAAACGGACCTCATACCAGAGAAGAGATTATTGCAAGCGTAAAGAAGGGAATTTATGTTGATACTTTCAGTAACGGCCAGGTTAACATTGGTGCCGGCGATTTTACATTTTTTGTAAAGTCAGGATACCTGATTGAGAACGGTAAGCTTACCAGACCGATTAAGGATATTAATATTATTGGTAACGGGCCGCAGGCTCTTGCCGACATTGTAATGGCCGCAAATGACACCAGGCTTTCGGATTCGACATGGACATGCGGGAAAAACGGTCAGGGTGTTCCGGTCTCGATGGGTCTGCCGACGGTTAAAATCAGAAAACTGACTGTGGGAGGTACAAATATCTGAAATCATTATAGTTATGACAACAAAGGAAAAATATGAACTGGCTGCAATTGTTATTGAGCATGCACTGAAATGCGGTGCACAGGGTGCATCAGTGGCGATTGATGAAAGCCGCAGCAATGAAATAGAAATCCGGGATAAACAGATTGACAGACTTACCGAATCAAACAGAAACAGCCTTTCGTTAAGGTTGTTTGTTGACAAAAAATATTCTGCCCATTCCACCAACAGGCTTAAGAAGGAGGATCTTCTGAAATTCACTGAAGAAGCTGTTGCTGCAACAAGATATCTGGCTGAAGATGAGTTCCGTCAGTTACCGGAGCCTGAACTCTATTACAGAGGAGGAGGAGCCGATCCGGGTATTTTCGATCCGGTTCTTGAAACAGTTGACCCGAAGAGTAAAATAGATATCGCCTTCGATCTGCATGATGAAGCTTTCGGTAAGGATGAGAGGATTATCTCTGTTTCATCGTTTTATTCCGACAGCATAAGCAACAGTGTACTCGTTACCAGTAACGGATTTAAAGGCGATTCTGCAAGAACCGATATGGCAGTTTATGTCACTGTCTCAATAAAAGATGATACCGGCAGACCATCAGATTACTGGTTTGAACAGGCACTGTTTTACGATAAACTGGTAAAAACGGGGGTAGGGAAAAAAGCCCTTGAAAGGGTTTTGCAAAAAGCTAATCCGAAAAAAATTAACTCCGGTAAATACTCCATGGTTCTTGAAAACAGGGTTGCAAGGAACCTGCTCGAGCCATTATATAATGCTCTTTCAGGTTACAGCCTGTATCAGAAGCAGTCGTTTCTTGCAGGTAAGGAGGGGAAACAAATTGCATCCGGTATCATGACCATTGAAGATGATCCGACCTTGCCTTCTGAGCCGGGTTCAAGGCTGTTTGACGATGAAGGACTTGCCGCAGTGAAAAGAATAATCATCGAGAACGGAGTACTACGTAATTATTATATTGATACATATTATGGCAGGAAGCTTCGGATGAAACCGACCTCAGGAAGTTCCTCGAATGTAATTTTCAAAAAGGGCGAAAAAGATCTACAGGGTTTAATAAGCACTCTTAAAAAAGGTATCCTTGTCACCGGTTTCAACGGCGGCAACTGTAATGGCTCAACCGGAGATTTTTCATACGGTATAGAGGGATTCTATATAGAAAACGGAAAAATTATACACCCTGTTAACGAAATGAATATTACAGGTAACATGAATGATCTCTGGTTCAGGCTTGCAGAAGCAGGGAACGATTATATTAAAGGAAGTTCCGTGAAAGTACCGTCTCTTCTTATTGATAATGTGGACTTTAGCGGCATTTAAAACTAATCTGGTTTATTATGAAAATCATAAAAATTTTACTGCTGTTGCTTCTTATCTCAGCATGTGCAGGCCGTCAGGGCCAACCCGGAAAAGATTCGGGCGAAACAGTAAACCTGAACCTCGAAGGAAAAAGTCTATCGGTTTATACTACAGCCAAGGATACTACTTTAAGGCTTACACTCACATCAACAGAGTCCTTTAAAAAACTTGAAAGCACTTCGGAAAGGGAAATATATATTTTTGTTGACCCCTCTAAGACTGATCAGGAGTTTATTGGCATTGGAGGAGCTCTTACAGATGCCGCTGCTGAAACATTTGCAAAACTTTCGCCCGGGATGCAGGAGGAAATTTTGCAGGCTTATTACAGTACCGAAAAGGGAATAGGATACACGGTTGCCAGAACAAACATTAACAGTTGTGATTTTTCGAGCGGAAGCTACACTTATGTCGAGGAAGGTGATAAAGAGCTCAGGACTTTTGATATTGCGCATGACAGGCAATATAAAATTCCCCTTATTAAAAAAGCCTTAGCTGCTACGGGTGGCAAGCTGAAACTTTTTGCAAGTCCATGGAGCCCGCCGGCTTTTATGAAAGATAATAATGACATGCTGCATGGAGGGAAACTTAAACCTGAGTATTACAGTTCGTGGGCACTGTATTATGCAAAATTTGTCAAAGCCTATGCAAAGGAGGGAATACCTGTATGGGGTATTACAATTCAGAATGAACCAATGGCAACTCAAAGATGGGAGTCGTGTATCTATTATGCATGGGAGGAGAAGGACTTTCTGAAGAATTATCTTGGTCCTGTCATGCATAAGGAAGGTCTTGGTGATGTTAAAATTATTGTGTGGGATCATAACAGGGATCTGATAATACAACGTGCGCAGGCAATTTTCAATGACCCTGAAGCATCAAAATACGCATGGGGGATTGGTTTCCACTGGTATGAGGACTGGTCGGGTGGCGAACAGATGTACCGCAATGTTGCATATGTTCATCAGTTCTGGCCCGATAAACACCTTATTTTTACCGAAGGAACACCGGCCAGCTTCAATCCCGAACGTTATACCTCGTGGCAGCTTGGTGAGGACTACGGAAAGTCGATGATTAACGATTTCAATTCAGGTGCCGAGGCATGGACCGACTGGAACATCCTGCTTGATGAGCAGGGCGGGCCAAATCATGTCGGCAATTTCTGTTTTGCCCCAATTCATGCCGATACACGTACCGGGGAACTTATTTATACCAATTCCTATTATTACATAGGTCACTTTTCAAAGTTTATCAGGCCGGGAGCAAGAAGGATACTTGCCGCTTCGAGCCGAAGCATGCTTCTTACAACAGCTTTTACCAATGCCGATGGCAAAACAGCAGTTATAGTAATGAATCCGACTGAGCGAAGAGCCCGGTACAAATTATGTGTGGGTGAGTATGCTGCTGAACTTGTGACTCTCCCGCATTCGATTCAGACAATTGTTTTCTGAATGCCGGCTACATTGCTGCCGTGCCACTCTAATATGTAGTGTACGAGGAACCGCACTCCACAAAGTGGACAGGTATATCTTTAATAAAACTTCTTATCCATTCGGCTGCAAATTCCATTCCTCCTTCTTCTGAAGGGATATGACCAAGGAAGATTATAGCCTTGTTTCTGCCCTGTTGTACTGCGTCACGTACATATTCATAAGTCTCCCACTGGGGAACTTCTCCTGCTATCACCACATCGGTTTCAGGGTCGCGAAGCATTGCAAAATGGACTGAACTACCGGGTGCTCCAGCTGAGAAAGTTACTTTTGATACTTTCATGCGAGGGTTGCCGATAACATTAAATGAGCTTCCGGGGAAAACCTTTTTCAGATCTATTATCAGGCCCTCAAGCGTGGTTTCAGGAATGATGAATCTGTTATCAGTGCCGCTTACAAGATATTTCTGCAGGCCCATTTTACGTGCCATACCGTAATCTATTCCATCGGGTTTCATGCGGTGTATGTAATCATGAAATCTCCAGATTACAAGTCCGTGTTCATCAATATATTTTTTCTTTTCAAGAAACACGGGATCATCTTTAAACTGCGAAGTTTCATCGCGATGGTTATAAAAAACCGGCTCGTGAGTTATAATCAGATTGCAGTTAAGTTCAACGGCTTTTCGGAGTACATTCATCGTTGCAAACATGCAGGTGACTATTCCCGTTACTTTTGTCTGCGGATTTCCTGCCTTTACAACATCAACGGTATTAGGTACGGGTTCACTGCCGGTTTGTTTGATGATAGTTTCAATAACTGTACCGGCTGTCATCTGAGAATATGTGGCAATACAATTAAAAAACACGACTGCTGCTGAGGTAATGATGATTGCTATGGTTTTCATTGTTTATACTGTTAGTTTACCTTGTTCTTTGAAAGCTTAATCAAAAATAAGAAAATTCATTCAGAAAAATAGGGAGGCACTTTTATCATTATATATGCCCGCAGTGAAAGTGCCTCTGATTTTTTAATACTTTATTTTATCTGCCCTATCGAAGGAGTAAAAAGGAGAGGGGGCATGAAACAAAGAGTGACTTCAGGTCTGTTTCAGATAAATAATATTCCGTTCATAACATGTGAATCATTTTGTATTAAACCGAAGTATTACTGTTGCTTGGTGGAAATAATAAAATTAAAAACTAACTTCACAACTGTGATAGATGTGACAGATTTAATTTACCAAAAGAAAAAATTAGTCCAGGATTTTAATAAGGGAATTGTTTATTAAACTAAATGTTGATTAATATGATTAAAAAAAATTATCTGATCATTCTTTGCCTGCCTGCATTATTGATGTGCTATGCCATGATGGCAGGAGATAAAAATGAAGTTAACCGAAATGTATCATTTTTTGAAAAGTTTCACATTCCGCTCCTTGGCGAAAACGTGTTTGTGTTCAGCCCTGAAATGGACATGAAAGAAATTCAGGCGGTGCTGGACACACTGTTTCTCAGACAGTCGGCACGAAACAGTGAATTCAATACTAACCGATATGCTCTGTTGTTTAAACCCGGCGAATACAAACTGGATATCAGGGTTTCGTATTATATGCAGGTTGCAGGTCTTGGAGATTCGCCCGAAGACGTTGTGATAAGAGGAGCTGTTCGGTCGCTCACCACACATCATGGAAATGTGCTAACAAATTTCTGGCGGGCTGTTGAGAATCTCACCGTTATTCCTGAGGAGAATTCAACAATGGTATGGGGTGTGTCGCAGGCTGCACCGCTGCGCAGGGTTCGTGTGAAGGGGAACCTGCAGTTATTTGATAAAGGTTATGCCAGTGGCGGATTCCTGGCCGATTCAAAGATTGATGGTATAATCACTTCAGGTCCTCAGCAGCAATGGTTTACCCGTAACAGTGTGATGGAGAAATGGGAGGGCGGCGTCTGGAACATGATGTTTGTTGGAGTGCCTGATGCGCCTGAAGAGAACTGGCCGGATAAGCCATATACTGTAATCAGTACAACACCTGTAATAAGGGAAAAACCATACCTGGTGTATGATAAAAAGGGACTCTGCCTGAAAATACCTGCTATTAAGAAAAATTCCGCAGGACCCGGATGGATAAACGGAGAAAAACCTGAACGCACATTATATATGAATAAATTTTATATTGCAAAACCCGGTCAGGATGATGCTGTATCAATAAACGCGGCACTGAGAAAGGGTAAAAACATACTTTTCACTCCGGGCAGATATTATCTGAATGAAACTCTTAAAGTAACACATCCGGGAACGGTAATTGTGGGTACAGGATTTGCAACACTGATTCCTGAAAAGGGTAATTCGGTTATGGAAATATCAGATGTTGACGGGGTTATTGTATGCGGGTTAACTTTTGATGCTGGGCAGGTGCATTCTGAGAAACTTTTTATCGTTGGTGAAACCGGGTCAAAAAAATCACATCAGGCAAATCTGGTGTTTCTTTATGATCTTTTCTTCAGGGTGGGCGGACATGCTCCGGGTTCAGCCGGTGCCTGCCTTGTGATTAATAGCAATGATGTTATTGTTGACCATATATGGTTATGGAGGGCAGACCACGGGAACGGAGTAGGCTGGGACAAAAACCGATGCGCTAACGGGTTGATAGTGAATGGAAACAATGTAACAATCTATGGATTGTTCAATGAACATTTTCAGGAATATCAGACTTTATGGAACGGAGAGAACGGAAGGGTATATTTTTACCAGAGCGAAATGCCTTATGATCCTCCCTCAGTTGATGCATGGAAACACAACGGCACATACGGGTATGCTTCATACAAGGTTGCAGACCATGTTAAAAGCCATGAGGCGTGGGGTCTGGGAATTTACAACGTGTTTTATGATGCCCCGGTAATTGTTGACAATGCAATTGAAACACCTGAGCACCTTGAAAAATTTATTCACAACAAAATTATTTTCTGGCTTAATGGCAATAAGGAGAGCGTTGTGAAAAGCATAATCAACGGTAAAGGTGGCAGAATTGATGTGAATAACAGGAAAGCCGCCATGAAATAAGAAACGGGCAGACTGAATTCATGCCGGTTTATGTGTTTCTGTTACTCTTATTGATTATTATATACCAACCAGTCCCTGAAGGTGTTTTTTCGGGTGAATTTAATCTGGTTGTTTTTGTGGCAATCCTGCGAAGGATGATTTTACAAAACCTTAGAATTTAACAGCATTTATTCCGCCAACAAGCGGAAGTTTTATTGATGTGCGGTTGAGATCAACAGTCAGTTTTGTTCCGGGGTCGGGCCAGAGTGTAAACTCGCGGTCACTTGAAAAAATCATTAAACCTATCTGTTTTCCTGCAGGAATAATCTGATCATCCGGCTCAAGTTCAAAGGTCATTTCATAGAACTGACCTGGCACAAGGGGTTTGCTTTCGGTAAGTGAGCGCCAGTTCTGAAGGTCGGCCCACCCGCGGGTTATTATGTTGTCGGTTATTTTCGCATCCCTTGCGTTGTTCCATGGGAGAATGACGAGCCAGACTGACAGATTTACCGCAGGTTTACTGCTTGCTGCACGTATGGTTAAAACAGGGGTGCCTGAAATATGAAGTGGCTCTTTCAGAACGGGTGTCAGGTAAAGTAGTCTGTGTTCAGTCCATTCAGCCTGGGCAAGTGTGCTGCCGCTGAAAGAAAAGTTGTCAACAAGAGTTTCTGTCACCTGGTTTGTACTCTTTACAGTAGTCAGACCACCAGCCTTTGGTGCGCCCGGAGTGAGGAAGAATTCCACAAATTTTGCATCAGGATGAGGATAATCGGGGTAAGGAGTTGGATTGAGCCTGTCGCTGCTTTCTCTTACAATCCATGCTCCTGGTTCTTTTTCCACACCATTTTCCACTCCGAAAAGAAATCGTGTAAACCATTTATTCATCAAAGAGAAAGGCGGCTCACCGCCATGCCCACCCTGGTGATAATAAATTTTAAGAGGAATACCTTTCTCCTTCAGAACTTTAATGAAGCGGTAGCTGTGGCTCGGCATTACGTTCCAGTCGTTGAAAGCATGAGACATCAGTACTGCAGCCTTGAATTTATCCATGTAGTTCATCAGGTCTCGTTCAGCCCAGAAATTGTTATAGTCCCCTGTAATGCGGTCCATCCCTCTTGCCATAATTCCGTCGCGGTAAACTGAATCGCACCAGGTGCACCTGTCGGGGTTGGAGTGAATGAACTCGTAAAGTACGTCAACATCTTCACCTAAGTAACCTCCCGGGCTCCTTACCAGTCCGTTTGAGCGATAGTAGTGGTAATATGAAGTGTTTGGAGCTACAGGAATTATTGCCTCAAGTCCTTCAACTCCTGTCGTGGCTGCGGCAAAAGGTATGGTACCATTATAAGATGTGCCTACCATTCCTACCTTTCCTGTAGTCCAGTAGGCTTTTACTTCTTCAAACCCATCGGGAGTTGTGTATCCCTTTGCTCTTCCATTGAGCCAGTCGATTACTGCCTTTGGAGCAAGGGCTTCAATTTCTGTTCCCACGGTGGGGCATCCTTGTGAGAAGCCTGTTCCGGGCGCGGAGGAGTGCACTACAATAAAACCGTAAGGAACCCATGTGGCAACAAGCGAATTAGAAATAACCGGGCGTTTATCCCGTCTCTGAATGGGTGGCATGTGTGTGCGGGGAGGGGGAACGGAATTGAGTTCATGCCGTACATTCCAGAAATACTGCCTGTCAGTACTTCCTGTGCCTGCAAAATATGGACTTGACTCATAAATAACAGGCAATTTGATACCCTCCGTTTCGGTCTGAAGCGGACGTGTTACATCAACATGCATCCTGTCGCGCTTTCCGTCGCCGTCAGAATCGAACTCTGTCTCAACCCACAGGTCGTGTCTGATCCAGTTGTCGGGGTTTTCAAACTCCAGAATCTTCTGAGCTTCTCCGTTTACCACAACGGGTACAGTTATTCCGGAAGCCTTTGATTTACCAGCCTGCACCTCTTTCTGTTGTGCATTGACATCGGGAAGAAAGAGTATGATGTACAGAATGTACAACAATGTTTTCAGGTAATAATTTTTTAGCATAGCAGATCTAGTTCTGGGTGACTATTTTCGTTAAACCGGATTTCAGCCCGTTTGAAACAACCTCAACTGTTATTTCGCCTTTTTCCTTTGACTTTCCAACTATAATCATAGCTTTTCCATAAAAGAGATTATATTTTGTCGAGCGGAATGATACAAGTGATTGGGGGTTGCCGTTATCAACACCTATGAACTTCCCTGAACCTGTAACTCTAATCTCGAAACTGTTGTCGGCAAGAGGGCATAGATTGCCATTACGGTCTATGGCTTCAACAAGTATAAATGAAAGGTCCTTTCCGTCGGCTTTAATGGCAGTGCGGTCGGGGGTCAGTCGGAGCTGATAGGGTCTGCCGGCAGTTCTGACAACTGCTTCACCTATCTTAACCCCTTCTTTATAAGCTATGGCCTTTAGTTCGCCTGGTTCATATATAACATCTTTCCACATCAGTCTGAAGCGTTCAACTGAATTTTCCGATTTCGGGTTTTTGCATTTCCTGCCGAGTGATTTACCATTCAGGAATAATTCGGCGCAATCGCCATTTGTATATACGAAAACCGGAACAGGTTTCCCCTGCATGTTTTCCCAGTTCCAGTGGGGCAGAATATGAATTGTTGTAGACTCTGTTTTCCAGTAGCTCCTGTAAAGCCAGTATCTGTCTTTGGGTATTCCGGCGAGGTCAACTATCCCGAAGTAACTGCTTCGTGAAGCATCGGTATCGGAAAGACCGAGCATTTTTGTAAAGAAACTGTTATAAGGAGTTGGTTCGCCAAGGTAATCAAAGCCTGTCCATACGAATTCACCTGCAACGTATGGTTCATCCTGCTGCCACATAAAGTCATCATCGGGTATCTCAGCCCATTGAGGCGCATTAAGGTCATATGAGCTTACCTGTAGTGATTTTGTAAAGTCGGTTTTTTTCTCCGGAAGGGGTAGTTCATAAAATCCACGTGTACTGACAGTTGAAGCTGATTCACTTATAATGACCGCTTTGTTGGGTTCAAGCTGCCGGGCCAGATTATAACGTCGCCCGTAATTCCATGAATGTACATCGTAATAATCGAAATGGCGGAGACCGGCGCTTTGCTCATTGTCGCACACAAGTGTTACAGGTCGTGTGTGATCGTATTTACGCACATAATTCACCATGGTACGAAGCCTGTGGAAGCCATTATTAATATTTCTCTGGACATCGCCAATTTCGTTACCCACGCTCCAGATAAAAACAGACGGATGATTCCGGTCGCGTACTACAAAATTTCTGATATTTCTGTGAGCAAAGTTTTCAAAATCAGTTGTATCTGTAATATCAGCCTTGGCATCATATTTATCAAAAGCTTCATTGAATAAAAGCAATCCCATTTTATCGCATAGCCATGGAAGTTCAGGGGCAGGCACGTTGTGGCTTGAACGGATCGCATTTACTCCCATTTCCTTCATGATTTCGAGTTGTCTTTCAAGTGCCCTCAGGTTAAAAGCAGCACCCAGTGCACCGAGATCGTGATGTAAACAAACCCCCTTAAGTTGAACGCGTCTTTCATTCAGATAAAACCCGTCATCAGCTGAAAACCTTATAGTCCTTACTCCGAATGTGGAAATATAATCATCAACTTCTTTTTCATTCTTAAAAACTTTTGTTTCTACGGTATAGAGGTAAGGGTCATTAATATCCCACCGCCTGGGGTTATTAAGAGTAACTGTAGTTTCAATTATTGTGTTTTTTCCGGGTTTGACAATGCCTTTTGCCTCTTTTTCAACAATGACAGAACCGCTTTGATTTTTAATTGTATGTCTCAATACAATTTCTTCAACATTGTTTCCGCAGTTATTAACCGTTGTTGCTATGCAGACATCGGCATAATGAGGTTTTATTATCGGAGTTGTTATGTATGTTCCCCAGATATCAACATGGATTGGATCTGCCACAATAAGGTTTACTTTCCTGTAAATGCCGGCTCCGGGATACCAGCGGCTGTCGTGTTTCCTCGTATCAACGTGAATGGCCAGCACATTGTCTGAGCCAAACCTGATAAACCGTGTTACATTAAGGTAAAATGAATTATAACCATAATCCCACCTTCCGGCAACTTCACCGTTCACATAAACGGTAGGGAATGCCATAATCCCGTCGAAAAGAAGATAAATTTGTTTCCCTGACCATGCCTGCGGCGTTTTGATTTTAATTCTGTACCATCCCTCATTTTTCCAGGGGAGCTTTCCTGTATTTGGATCACCCTTCGCAATGAAAGGCTCTTCAATTGCCCAGTCGTGCGGAACTTCTATATCCTTCCATTTCGAATCATCATAACCTACCTGCCAGGCACCTTTATTTTCGCCCAGGGCAAATTTCCAGCCTTCAGAAAGCTCCTGAACAATCCTTACCTGACCCGGGACCGATTGGGAAAAAATAACCAGTAATGATGTGAATGCTGAAAAGAGAATAGCTCTCATATATTAATTATTTAATGGTGCAGATTTCAAATATATTTAATAGCGTTATTAAACGCAAAATTATTTAATATGTGTTATTGCTTTTCTAATTTTTAGCGTAAGTTTATAGTATAAAGTTCTCTGGCTTTACTGAATTATGATATCTGCAGAGTTAAAGAATACTGTTGAAAAATGTTTGGTTGAACAAAAAATTCAAATAATATTAAAAATTATTTTCAGGTATACGTAAATTTTAAATTAATTAAAAGGATATTATATAAATTTTCAATCATAAAGTGTATTTTTGCCGGATAATTATAAACCAATTATGTTATGGTGAAATATTCTTTTGATAAAGATAAGATCAGGATTCTTTTACTGGAGGGCATACATGAAAATGCTCTGAAGCATTTTCATGAGAACGGTTATTACAATGTTGAAGTATACAAAGAAGCATTTAACGGGGATAAACTAAAAAATAAAATTCAGGATGTACATATTATTGGAATCAGAAGCCGTACGGAGCTGAGGAAGGACATACTGCAGGAAGCAGATAAGCTTATTGCTATAGGATGTTTCAGTATAGGTACGAATCAGGTGGACCTATATGATGCAAAAATGCTGGGAATTCCGGTATTCAATGCCCCGTTTTCCAATACCCGGTCTGTTGCAGAACTTGTTGTAGCTGAAATTATTATGCTGATGAGGGGTGTCCCCGAAAAAAATGCTCTTGCACACAGGGGAGTGTGGCATAAAACTATTGGGAATGCTGTGGAAATAAGAGGTAAAACACTTGGTATTGTTGGTTATGGTCACATTGGTTCACAGGTCTCAGTTCTGGCCGAAAGCCTGGGGATGAATATAATTTATTATGATATTGAAAAAAAGCTCAGTCTGGGGAATGCAAAACCGGTGTGCAGCCTTAAGGAGGTCCTGAGGAATGCAGATGTAGTGACTCTTCATGTACCTTCAACCCCGCTTACAAAGAATATGATTTCAGTTGAACAGGTTAGAATGATGAAAAAAGGCGCATGTCTTATCAATACATCAAGAGGAGATGTTGTCGATTACAGTGCTGTGGCTGAAGGTTTGAGGTCGGGTCATCTTTCAGGAGCAGCAGCGGATGTTTTTGATCCTGAACCATCATCGAATGATGAACCTTTTATTCATGAACTGCAGGAATTTGACAACGTAATACTCACGCCACACATAGGAGGAAATACTCGTGAAGCACAGGCAAATATCGGACTGGAAGTAGCTGAAAAACTCGTAAAATACAGCGATACCGGATCTACGATAGGTGCGGTTAATTTTGTTGAAATATCACTTATGCCCAATAATTCGGCTCAGAGATTTCTGCATATTCACCGGAATGTACCCGGCGTTTTGAGGGAAATAAATAATTTCTTTTCATCGCAGGGTATTAATATTTCGGCCGAATACCTTCAGACAGATGCTGATATTGGATATGTGATAATTGAAACCGAAAGTGAACTTCCGCCGTCGGCCGTAAATGAGCTTAAAAAAATTCCCTATACCATAAAGGTGAGAATGCTTTATTGAATCAAAGTATTTTTTCGGTAATTTTTCAGGATACTTTAACAGGTATTGGTTCTTCTCTTATTTATTTATTTTTGCGATTACATATCTGATTTATGACACACTTTGGTAAAATACTGGTTATCGCAGGAATAGTTCTGATAATCATCGGGCTTATTTTGTGGATTGGAGGAAGCAGGCTTGGATGGTTGGGTCACCTGCCGGGTGATATCAGAATCGAAAGGGAAAATTTCAGATTTTACTTTCCTGTAACCACAATGATATTAATCAGTATTTTACTATCTTTTATTTTGTGGATTTTAAGGAAGTTATTTTAAAATCGTGCGACTTCATTATTTTCTCCAAAACTTTCGGATGATTAAAAATATTTCTTCCGAGAAACTTGCTACGTCCGTAATGCACATATTTTAAATTTAATAATTCATTCAATCTTATGTAAAAGTAACTAATAGATAAAATTTTGTTTATCCTGAGGTGAACTATAGTTGGTCACTCCTTTACTGTTCTGTCAAGAGGCCGTCCCAGTTTCTCGTAAAGACTTTTTCTTCCAGCTTTATCGTTAATAAGTATCTGGTTTGCGTATTTTGCTACCTGTTCTGCCACGGCGCGTGGTACCACAACTACTCCATCACCGTCGGCAACCACCACATCGCCAGGACATACAAGAACGCCTCCTATTGATACCGGGCGGTTTACGGATTCAATTTCATTTCTGCCCGGTCTGATACCGCGACCTTTTTTTCTCAGATAAAGTGGAACACCTTCAAGTCCTACCTCATCAGTATCCCTCGCACCGGCATCGGTTACAACTCCCACTGCGCCAAGTCTGTACCAGTTTAGAATGTTGTTTGACCCTATTGAACCAATATCTTTTTCTTCAACATCATCAATCACAATCACCGAACCGGGTCGGATAAGACTGGTAAATGCCTCTGTGGTAATAGTGTTGTAAGCATTGCTTTCCCACTTTGAAAAACTTTCCCCCGGAGCAGGTCTGTCGGGTCGCTGGGTAGGCACATAGCGGACCGTTATCGCAATGCCCCTGAAAACATGCCGGAAATTTTCAGGATCAGTCCATGCAGCATGTATTGCGGGATCTACAAGTCCTGTCCCGGGCAGTCCAACCATATCCAGTCCGTCGGAAACATCGGCTACACGAAGATTTTTGTACATTTCAAGTATTCTTGCGTCTTCTTCCGCAGAATATACCTTCGTCTCAATGAAATTTACACCGCAGGCAAGGGCATCCCTGTCGCGCACCTGAGCATAAAAGGGAATAGAAATAACTTGCAGAAACATCAAAAGAATCGGAAAGGAATAAGGTTTTTTCATAGAATAAAATTTAATGGTTCGCAGGAACAACTTTTATACTTTATTACTTTTTAAAGATAAAAAAACCCGTGAGATAAAAAAAGAAAAGGCATCTTTAACTGATGCCTTTCCTGACCTGATCTAACCTGACCTAACCCAACCTGATACAGCTATGAAAAAACCCGGATAAGTTTTTTATATTTTTTTACCTTCAGAAGGTGCTGGTATTCTCTCTTCAAGCCATTTCTTTTGCTCAGGAGTAAGGATATTTTTTATTCTGTCAAGATGAGATTTTCTCATCGCATCTATCTTTTTACGGTTTTCTTCACGGAACTTATTCATTTCTTCCCTGAAATTTTTATTAATGGATTCTAAATCTTTCTTCTGCTTTTCAGTAAGGTCCGGAATCCTGTACAGATATGGTATATCAGGTCTATCAGGCCGTGCTGCAGGAGGTAAAGGTCTTATGAAATCTCTCCTGCCATAACCGAAAGGATGTTGAAATGGCATTCTTCCAGGGCCGTAGAACCAGGGAGGTCCGAACCTGTCGGGGACTCTTCCGAAGGGCATATCCCACTTGCCAGGTCCAAAAGGCATCATTTTTCCGTAACCATGTCTGTAATATGGTCTGACACCTTTGCGAAGTGTATCGGAGAAATCCTTCGTGACCGGCAAATGCCTAATTCGCATTTCTCTGCCAGGCCTCTGTACAGAGGAAGAGTCAACCCATCCCCTCATACCGCGCTGGCCATACAGGGCTCCAACTGTCATCAGTAGCAGCCCGGTTATTATTTTCAAATTTCTTCTCATAATTTCCAGTTTTATATTTTTCTATTTATTAGACAATGTTACCGTCGTGTTAATTCCGTAACAAATATGAATTAACATAACGTTAACATTTTAGAAAGTAATATTGAGGAATAAATGAATTATGGGGTCTGGCGGTGTTCTTTTCTCCTTTTTTGAAAGAAGTCCTTCATATTTAAAAAGACAGATAACAGAAGTGCTGCAAGAAAAACAATAAGCGTTAATGTATCGACTAAGGAAGGACTAAAGTTAAATCCGGTAAGTCTGTCGGCAAGATATTTTATATATGAGTTTGGGAGTTCAGTATTGCCGAGTTTTTCAAGAATACTGAAATGCCAGTCGGTAAGAGGGCAGTAACCAGGTGTTCCGGTAATCCATCCCAGGAATAACCATGACGAACCGGTCAGGGAAAGTGTAATGAGGTTCAATAATCTGGTTTTTTTCCATATCCAACCCAGTATGTTAAACAGGGTAAGGGTGGTATGGAAAACAACGAAAAATAAATCAAGCAGATGATATAACATTGAAAAAAGTTGTCGGACTCTGTCTGTAAAATCAACACCGGTATCCCTGAACAGACAATGAAGAAAATTTTTTATTAACTAAATAGCTCTGAAGAATTCATAGTTCATTTTCTCAATTTCTTGCATTGTCGGGTACGGGTAGAATACTATATCGTTAACGGCTCCGACATAAAAGCCTGTTTCGATTGTTCTGTAAAGCAGGGCGCCGGTGTAAATGCGCTGAACGGTTTTCATTTGTTTCATCTCCTCGGTCTTGATTATCTCAAGGCAATCTCTCAGGTGTGAAATGTTGCCGTACGGAAGGTGTTCAGCGGAACCGGAAAGAGGATTGATGGCCAGTTCTCCCAGTTTGAGATCGACAAAAAATAATTTAGGAAGCCGGATCTGGAGTGAGCCGTCAGTGAGAATTTTGAGAAACTCATGTGGCGGAAGGTTACTTGCTACCTGAGGACTTACCGGGCAAAGTTCCTGATAGAGAAACATATTCCTGCCCTCTGCAAGTTTCGGGTCATAAACCCCTTTCTTCAGCTGGAGAACTTTACCTGTGTCGGTTGTAAGATAAAGGTCGAGAAGTGATGAAAGAGGTATGGCTTCCAGTACTCTGTAAATTGATAAATAGACTGAACTTTTCGGCGAACCGTCGGGTTTTGCAACACATTTTCTGTTTAGGTAATCAACATTTATCAGAGATTTTATCTGCTCAAAATCTATTTCAAAGAAGATGACCTGCGACTTATTCGATTTCTTAGTTCCGGTAGCCATGTAGCATCCGAACTCTTCAGGAGGAAGCATTGATCCTATCAGTGCTTCCGGAGCGATTGTAAGATAAATGTATTTTTTCATAGCCTGCAGTTTTAATTTGTTGATACCTGGCATGGGCAGGAGTCAAGGATATAAATTACTGCCCCTATTCAAAGATATAAACTTAGATTGCTAAAAACAATAGTTTCTGGCTTTAAGACATAAAATAATTTCCTGAAAGAAGGAGTGGATTTTCTATGTGATTTTATTGTAATTATTTTACTAAATTTGATTACTTGTTGATTAAAAATTTTTTCTTGATAATCGGAAATTTAAATTCTTAACCTATGAAAAAAAGAATTAGAAGACGTGAATTTCTGGGTTCAGCAGCAGCTGCATCCGTGGCATTTACTGTTGTACCCCGTTATGTTCTTGGCGGAGAGGGCTATGTTGCCCCATCTGATAAGCTGACTCTCGGTTATATAGGTTGTGGTACACAGGGAATAAGGGAAATGGCACCCCTGCTTGCACATCCTTCTGTTCAGATTGTCGCTGTATGCGACCCTAACAAATACAGCACCAACTATATCGACTGGTCGATGAACAGTGTACGCGACACCATACGTAAGGCACTTGAAGAGCCGACGTGGGGTGAGAATATTAAAGGCATACCGGGTGGCAGAGATCTCGGGCAGGAATTCGTGCAGAAATACTATGCAAAAATTAAAAAATTACCCTCCTACAAAGGATGTCCATCCTACAGTGATTTCAGGGAGCTGCTTGAGAAGGAGAAAGATCTCAATGCGATAAAGATTATGACCCCCGATCACCTTCATGCATGTATTGCTGTAGCTGCAATGAAGAAGGGTAAGCATGTTGTGACGCATAAACCGATTGCCAACAGAATAAAGGAAGCAAAGGTTACCATAGATATGGCGAAACAATCGGGACTGAGTACACATTTGCTTGCGTGGAGTCACAGGCCCGACTGCAAAAAAATCAAAAAAATGATAGATGATGGATTAATCGGCACCCTGAAAGAAATACACAACTGGTCGAACAGGCCTGTATGGCCGCAGTGGCAGGAGAACCCGACTGAACAGGTGCCTGTACCTGAAGGATTTGACTGGCAGTTATGGCTTGGTCCCGTACCCGACAGACCTTATCATCCGAATTATACTCATGCTGTTTTTCGCGGGTGGTACGATTTCGGCGGTGGAAGTATAGCCGATATGGGTCATTACAGCCTCTTCCCTCTTTTCCTCGCTCTTGGAATAGAAACTCCCGCATACAGTGCAGAGGCTTATGGTACTACAACATGTGGTTTCAGGGAAAATGTGGCAGTCAGTATAAGAAACGACGTAGCATTCCCGCTTTCATGCATGATAAGATTTAAATTCAGGGCACAGAAAAGCCTGCCACCTTTTGACCTTATATGGTATGACGGTGGTATCAGACCTTTCCCGCCCGAAGAACTTATTGCCGAGGGTAAATCACTCGAACGCGAAGGAATGATGATTGTTGGTGATAAAGGAAAAATTATTGCAGGTTTCAGAGGTGAAAACCCGACACTGATCCCGTCCTCAAGGATGAAGGATTTTGTGCCGCCTCCGGAAGAGCCTGCACCTCCTTCAGGAAATGACATATGGATAAATGCTTTTCTGAAGGGGACTCAATCACCTGGTAGCTTCATATATGCAGGACCTGTAACCGAAACAATACTCCTGGGTGCTGTTGCCCTGAGAGCAAGAAAAAGAGTCGAATATGACTCGGTAAACATGAAAATTACCAACGACGAAGAAGCCAATAAATTCCTTACACGCGAATACAGGAAAGGCTGGGAGATGTAGAAGAAAATAATTTTTAAATATGAACAAGCTGAACAGGCTTGATTTCATTGGATAATCAGCAATATAAGGAGCATCAGCTTTTCTTTTGCCTTAACAAATCATGAATGCAGAACCAGGTACCTTAACCTGGGCTGAAAAATCAATTTTTTCTCCGGGCATGAACAAAATCCCGGAAGAGATTGTTTGTAGCTCAAAAAGGTCATATGCTCCTGAGAAATTGGACAAAAATATTCTCATTGGTATTTTTTATGGTTCTGCCGGCTCAGACAGAAGCAGGCAAACCCGATCCTCTTTTTCGTTCTGACGAAGTTCTGCAGATGGAACTGAGAACAGATTTTGCTTCCCTTCAGAAAAGCAGAACGGAAGAGCCTGTGTTTCTTGACGGTGAACTGTTATATTATGATAAGGGCGGGAAAGTCAGCAAGTTTGATATTAAGGTAAGTGTACGGGGAAATTTCAGACTCAAACCCGAAAATTGCAGCTTCCCGCCTCTTTTAATTGACTTTAAAAAAGAGAGTCTGAAAAATACAATTTTTGAGAATCAGAATCGTCTTAAACTGGTAACTCCTTGTCAGAATGAAGAATATGTACTGAAAGAGTATATTGTTTATAGACTTTACAATCAGGTTACTGATTTCAGTTTTAAAGTCAGGCTTGTCAGAATATTGTATTTTGACACTGCAACAGGTCAACCCCTGTTTGAAAAATACAGCTTCTTCATTGAGGATGACGACAGAATGGCAAAAAGAAATGATGCAAAAGTTACCGAGAAATTTCTGACACCTTTTGACCTTGATTATGAATCGTACAAGAAACTATCAGTTTTTCAGTATATTATTGGGAATAAAGACTGGTATGTCACTTCAAGAAAGAATATAGTTTTGGTTGCCCCATCTGATTCATCCCTGAAACCTGTTGCAATACCTTATGACTTTGATTTTGCCGGTATTGTTGATGCCCTTTATACCAGACCTAAAAACTTACCCGGCTATACCATAGATTACAGAAGAGATTACAAAGGGATATGCTATTCCGAAAAGGAATTGCTGGAAGTGTTTAATTACTACAGGAAAATGAAGCCGGTTTTTAATAAAATCATCAGGGATGAAAAGCTGATTAATGCAAGTTTACGTTTTGACCTTAAAGATTACATAAGTTATTCAATTTCCTTGTTAAGGAGCCGTAATGTTCTTAAAACGTATTTTTTGGGCCGTTGTGAAACACCTGAATTGTATAATATCTCGCTTTATAAATAGTTGAAATTTTACAGGTTCTTCCTCCTGTATATAAATTCCCGGAGAGTAAAAATCCTTGAAAATTTATATAATTGCCATTATATAAAATTTTAAGTAATGAGAAATTTGTCGTTATTGTTAGTACAAATTCTTTTATCAGGAATTCTTTTTGCTCAAAAGGATTGGAAGAATATAATTTCTGTTGAGGATGTATGTGAGGCTTTTCCCGTTGTAATGAAGAACATGCTGGAACAGTTTGATCTTGATTATCCCGGATTGGAGAAGGTTAAAAATGCTTATGAAAACGGAGATATTGTTGAAGCCTGTAAATCTCTTCTTGATTATTACAGGAATAGCAAAATTTCGCCATATTTAAGAAGAGAACAACCTCAGGAAACGGATAAAACAGACCCAGAAGCTGACACCATTCTGAATAATGTTTTTATTATTCAAAACGTGAGGGGGCAAGTGCCATACAGAGAGGACGGTCATCGTGACTGGTATTACAAAGGACCTAATAACGACAATGAATGGGTATGGTTGTCAAACCGTCATAGCCAGATTAATTCTGTTTTATCAACCTATTTTGAAACAGGAAACCCGAAGTATGCCAAATATATTGATTTGTTTTTACGTGATTTTATCATTGCAAGCATGCCTTATCCCGGTGTTAAGAGCAGTACTTCCGTGTGGCGGGGGCTGGAAGTTGCCCACCGTGCAAAAGTGTGGACGCGTATTTTTTATGGTTTGATTAATAATAAATATTTTTCACCGGCTACTGCACTTTTAATGTTAAGCAGCCTGCCCGATCATGCACATTATAACCGTAACTTTCACGCCCAGGGTAACTGGCTTACAATGGAAATATCTGCTCTGGCAACCATAGCAACCGGTTTCCCCGAATTTAAAAAATCAGGTGAGTGGCTTGATTATTCTATTAACACCATGGTACAGAGCATGAAAGATCAGGTCTATCCTGATGGTGTCCAGGCTGAACTTACGGCACATTATCACAATGTGGCGATGCAGAATTTTGAACTTTTAGAAGAAATCTGCTCTTATGCAAATGTTCGGCTGCCGGAATTTTTTACACAAACAATTGAAAATATGTACAGTTATGTTGTACATCGTATGCGCCCTGATGGGAGCAGGCCGTTAAACAACGATGGTGATCGTGGCAGTGACAGAAATATCGTTCTTAAAGGGGCAGTGAAGTACGGCAGACCTGACTGGGAGTATATAGCAACAAACGGTAAGTCGGGAGTTAAACCTGCAGATGGACCCTCTTATTTTTATCCCTGGGCGGGTCAATTGATCTCACGAAGCGGATTTGATGCAGATGCTCAATGGTCGTTTTTCGACATTGGTCCATGGGGAACCGGCCATCAACATAATGACAAGCTACATCTTTCTGTTACAGCATATGGTCGGGATTTACTGGTTGATGCCGGACGTTTTGCCTATACAGGTGAGATTGCGAAAAAATACAGAAGTTATGCAACCGGCTCACAGGGACATAACCTGATATTGATAGACGGCAAAGGACAGGCACCCGGGCCCACACTGGCAGAAAAACCATTGACCGACATGGACTGCATAATTACTGACAATTACGATTATGCAAAAGGTTCTGTTAGCAACTTTAAAGATCTGGAGGGGAAATGCGAACACTCCCGCATTTTATATTACAAAAGAGGTAATTTCTGGGTGGTGATAGACCGGATATCAACTGACCGTCCGAGAAAAATTGAGGTATTGTGGCACTGGCATCCCGCATGTCAGGTTCAGGTATATAAAAATAAAAATTTTGTGTCGTCAGTAAACGAAAGGGGAAATCTCCAAATTATTCCTGCAGGAAATCATGACTGGAAAATTAATTTGATAAAAGGACAGGAAAACCCGGAAATTCAAGGCTGGTATAGCGAAGAATATAACAAATATGAACCTAATTTTACAACTATCTATTCTACTCAAATTAATTCCGATAGCCAGTTTGTATGGATACTATATCCATCGGAACAAATGGCTCGGGGTGTAAGGGCAAAAATATTGTCTGAAAATCAAAAGGAAATAAAGATAAAAGTTACTGAAAATAAAAATAATACATGGGTTGTTGTTCCGCTTAAGTAAAGCTAAAATGGAAAAAGGAGGAGTTGATATTTAATGTTATAGCTTTACGGTAGATTCCTGAAAAATCAATTACAGATTATATGAGTAATTTACCAGGAGAAAAATGCAAGTATATTAAATCATTGTCATATATGTCCTGTTTGAGCATAAAATAATCCGGATTTAAAAGACATCCATTTGAATTATAATAAAATACTGACATGTTTATTAATGACGAAAGTTTGATAAACCAATAAGTAGTTTGTTACTAATTTCTTATATATATAAAAAAATCATGTTAAAAAACCGTAAAAATATTTGGTAAAATTATTTTTTTCTTAAATTGCACGATTGAAATAAAGTATATACTAACCTGCCTATGAAAATTGATATAAACGCATTATTCAGGAACATTTCAACTCTTTTCAGGGTAAGTAAATATTTTTTACAAACCTCGTTAGATATAAGTACTTCAACTGTAAAAAATTCGTTAACGTTAACGCATTTCTGCCTGGTAAATAAAATTATCCTGTTTGACATATGTATTTTTTATTTCTATAATAAAGAAAAATTACTTTATGTCTGAAAATATTAAATAATTATTAACCCTCAACTTGTTTTTTCTATGCAAAAAAATCTTATTCGAGAAGTATTTCGGAAAGAAGCCGGGAAAAGATTCTTTCTGAAATTAAATTGTATGGTTATTTTTTTGATTTTGAGCGTAGTAGTACCAATAAAAATTACTGCCTCGTCATATAATAACCAGCAGCAGTTAACAGTATCAGGTACAGTAACTGACGTTCAGGGACAACCTCTTGCAGGAGTTACTGTAATGATTAAAGGTACAACATCAGGTACTCTTACTGATGTACAGGGGAAATTTTCTTTGCAAAATGTCCCTGGAGATGCTGTACTGGTATTCTCCTTTATTGGGATGGAGACACAGGAAATTCCGGTTAGGGGACAGACGGTCATCAATGTTACTCTGCGTGAAGCAGTTCTGGCTCTAACGGAGGTTGTTGTAGTTGGTTATGGCACACAGAAAAAGGAGACAGTTGTGGGAGCTGTTACACAGATGTCTACTGATCAGATAAAACGAACCAGCAATGTATCTGACCTGAGACAGGCAATCGGAGGACAGTTACCAGGTGTTATCGCTTTGAGTGTTTCAGGTGAACCAGGAGGAATTCTGACCGGTCAAAGTGCTACAAACATATTTATCAGAGGTCAGAATACATGGAATGGCGGGCAACCTCTTGTACTTGTTGACGGGGTTGAAAGAAATATTAATAATATTGACGCCGATGAGGTTGAATCTATTTCAGTGCTTAAAGATGCATCAGCAACTGCTGTATTCGGGGTTAAGGGAGCAAACGGCGTTATACTTGTAACTACAAAAAGAGGTGCAGCAGGAAAAACAGTTCTCAATTTCAACTACATGAGTACCGGTTCAATGCTCTCAAAACAGCCAAAAAAGCTCGATTCTTATGAGGCCATGATGGCTAAGAATGAAATTATTGAAAGGGAGGTTGTTCTTAATGAACCTTCATGGAGTGCATATGTACCTTATGAAATTGTTTTAAGATATAAAAAACCTCAAACACCCGAATACGCCTATATATATCCAAATGTTGACTGGGAAAAAGAAATGTTTAAAACTATGGGTTTCTCCCACAGGGCTACCCTCACGGCACGCGGTGGTACCGAATCATTACAATATTTCGGATCCCTTGCATATCTTCATGAAGGTGACATGTTTAAGGATTATGACAATGGAAAAGGCTATGACCCGAATTATAACTTCGACAGATTTAATTTCAGAAGTAATATTGACATAAAGCTTACAAAAACAACCAAATTTTCACTTAACCTTGCCGGTTATTACAGCCTTAAAAATACAAACTATAATAATGAAGGGAGTACAAGCCGCGCGGATGCGTGGATGTGGCGGGCAACATACGGATTGGCTCCGAATTTGTTTCTGCCGATGTATAAAGACGGCAGATGGGGTGCATATCAGGAAGGTGGCAATAATACCGTTAACCCGCTTGCTATTGTATATAATATAGGTATCCGGCAAACACGTACCACGCAGCTTAATTCCGATTTTACTATTACCCAGGATCTGGGCTTTATAACACAAGGGCTCAATGCCAAAGCGTCACTCTTTTATGATAACAGTATCCGTTCAGAGGGTGGTATTTATGATATTACTAATCATGGCCGTCCGAATGAATCAGCAACAAATATAAAGTATACCCAGATTTACCCGATGCTTTATAAAGGACCAGATCAGGATCCTAGTGAATACACTGTTTACCTTCCTGTCAGTTCCGAAGAATACGACTGGTATCTCAGACCATGGACGATCAGACAGGAAACTGTAGGGTCAAATATGAACTGGACACCGGGTATTCCTGTTGAAAGAAGACTGATGTACCAGATTCAGCTGAACTATGCACGCAAGTTCAATATGCATAATGTTACCGCCATGGGCTTGTTTAAACGGGAACAATATGCCAGCGGCAGTATGTTTCCGAACTATAGAGAGGACTGGGTATTTCGTACCACATATGACTATAAATCAAAATATCTTTTCGAAGCCAACGGAGCCTACAACGGGTCAGAACAGTTTGGCCCCGGTTACCGTTTTGATTTTTTCCCTTCTGTAGCAGTAGGATGGGTTATATCAAATGAAAATTTCTGGAAAATACCCTTCATTAACAGATTTAAAGTAAGATTCAGTAAAGGAAAAGTAGGTGATGACAAAGTTAGTGGAAGCCGATGGCTTTACGCATCCCAGTATTCTTATGGCGGTAGGGCAGGACTAAGTGAACTTACAAATGGATTAAGTCCCTATTATATGTATCGTCAGTCCGTCATCGGTAATCCTGAAATAAGATGGGAAACAGCTATTAAAAATAATCTTGGATTTGAATTGGGACTTTTCAAAAATCTTTTTTCGTTAAATGTTGAGGTATTTAATGAGGATCGCAAAGGAATCCTGATAGAGGGAGGTCAGAGAAATATTCCTCCTTTCTTTGGGGAAAAGCCCCCCAGTGCTAACCTTGGAAGAGTAAAATCAAACGGATATGAAATTGAGCTGGGTTATAATAAGGAGATAACAAGAAGATTAAGGGTCTATGCCAACCTTGCATTTTCACATAATAGGAATAGAATTATTGAAAGAGACGATCCACCTCTTTTATTTGATCATCTTAAGCAGAAAGGGTATCCTATAGGACAACAAAGGAGCCTGATACGAACAGAATTTTATGACAACTGGGATGAAGTTTATGCAAGCGTTCCAACCGAAAACAATGACCTTGCAAAACTTCCGGGATATTATGACTTAATTGATTTTAACGGGGATGGTGTTATAAAAAGTAGTGAAGACACAGCCCCCATTGGATATTCTGAGATACCCCAAAATACTGCAAACGTTACATTTGGAGCTGATTATAGGGGATTGAGTTTTATGGTTCAGTTTTACGGTGTAAACAATGCTAACCGGTACATCCCATTTAATAATTTTCTGTATGATACAGATGTTTTATACTCGCATGTACGCGATTACTGGTCAAAAGATAATCCCGATGCAACTTCATTTCTGCCGAGATGGAAAACTCAGGGTGAAAATATCGGAGATTATTATTTATACGATGCTTCCTATATCCGTCTTAGGTTGATTGAGATAGCCTATACGTTTAATGATCTTCCGTGGGTGAAAAATGCAGGCATTTCAAATCTAAGGGTATTTTTAAATGGTAATAATCTTTTCTTCTGGTCGAAACTGCCTGATGACCGGGAGCAGACTTATTCAGGAGGAGGTGCAACTGAGGGAGCATATCCTACAGTTAAGAAAATTAGCCTCGGTGTAGAAGTAACTTTTTAAACTTTTGGAAAATGAAAAGAATAAGAATTAAACAGCTAACATACAAGGGCATATTTTTGCTAATTGTATCTTTTGTCCTTATTTCCTGTGAGGAGTATCTTGACAAAGCCCCTGAATCAACAATAACCGAAAAGGACGTTTTTGGCAACTTCACGAGTTTTCAGGGGTTTGTTGAACAAATGTATAATTGTATAATGGATCCCGATAAAGGCGGAGCATGGAATAAATATCTTTTTGCTGATGAAACCCTTAATAATTATCCTTATAATTTTGATAATGGTAATTACTGGAACAGTGAAACATATTTTTACGGCGCGTCATCAGTAAACGTTACAAGCAACACATCCAGAGACAGGAGAATCTGGGAATATGCGTGGTATGCAATTAGTGTGGCCAACAAGGCACTTGAAAAGATTGATGAGCCTGGTTTATTTGAAGGGACGCAGGAAGAAAAAGATTTTATCAAGGGACAGGCTTTATTTTTCAGGGCATGGTTCTATTTTGAAATTTGCCGCTTCTGGGGTGGGATGCCTTACGTTACAAGAGTTCTAAGCCCTACCGAAAGTCTGGTTTCAGAGGAATTCAGGAGGCTTAATTTTCAGGAAACGGCAAAAAAAATGGCAGAAGATTTCAGGGCAGCTGCTGACTTGCTTCCGGTGCACTGGGACTTATCGACTGTTGGGCAGAGGACACTCGGACATAACCGCGACAGGATTAATAAATTTCATGCACTCGGTTATCTTGGAAAGGCTCTCCTTTATGCCGCCAGTCCGATGATGAATGAAGAGGCAACAGGAAATAATACTTTTAATGCCGAACTGTGTGCTCAAGCCGCAAATGCTTTTGGAGAACTATTGGCACTGGCTGATGCTACCCAGATTTACAAACTCCAGCCGTGGGCTAATTATATGGATATTTTCTATAAGTTTAATAACCTGAGACCCGGAGGAACAGAGGTAATTATGTCACCGACAATCTACGACAGGACTCGTGTCAGGTGGTCAACTATCGGAGCAATAAGCCCTTCATCGTTTGGATTGAACAGTGGAAGTAATGCGGATGTGCCTACCCATAACTATACAAAGAATTTTGCAATGGCCAATGGACTTCCTATTGATGATCCTGCATCAGGGTTTAACCCCAATGACCCATGGACGAACAGGGAACCCCGGTTCTATAAATTTATAGCAATTGACGGTGAAAAGTGGTGGAATGTATCAGGTCCCGATATGTATGCACAGTTGTATAACGGGGGCCGTCACAGATCACAAATCAATCCTCCCAGTGTAACAGGATATTATCAGAAAAAATTCAATGGACTTGGTCCTACATATAATCTGACTTATGCAAACAGTATTATGGCATACGTTCCATACCTGCGCATGGCGGATATTTATTTAATGTATGCTGAGGCAGTTATTTTCAGCCCGGGAGGTACACCGCAAAGCACGTCAAGTAACTATAGTATGACGGCAGAACAGGCGCTGAATATGGTAAGAAACAGAGCACAGCTGCCTAATATTTCATCTAATTATACTGTTAACAGAGATGTTTTCTTTGAAGAAATTGTTCGTGAGAGAGCGGTTGAATTAGCATTCGAAGGACAACGTTTTTGTGACCTTCGTCGCTGGAATAGAAACTATGACCCAAGATATCTTGATAAAACCGCAATAGATTTTGACAGAGGACCTGGCGGAAAACCGATTAACCTATCCGAACGACTGATTGTCAGAAGAGTTGCAACAAAGAAGCATAACTGGCTGCCTATTCAGGTTAAATTTACCAAGTTATATGAAGGATTTCCTCAAAATCCTGGATGGTAAAATTTTGATTAACGATTAAATTATTGACCAATGAAAAAGAAATTCTATATAATTTGTATTATTCTGGGTGTTTTTACATTCTCTTTTATTAATAAACTTTTCGCTCAGGAAACAAAATTAGTTACTGTTGAATCTATGGTCGTTGATGAGGAGGGTTTACCGATTGCAAATGTTGAGATATTTAGTGATAAAGCTTTTACAAAAACAGATGCCAATGGTAAATTCTCTATTCTCGTTGAACCAGATTCAAGGATCATATTTGAGAAAAAAGGGTTTGAACAGGTTAGCTTTACTATTGGTGAAATCAGGAACATGATAAAAGTTCCCTTAAAAAGAGTGAGTTACCTTTACGATAAAGATGCAAAAATACAACTCGCTTTCCGCCAGTCTTTTAAAGGAGATGTGGTAGGCGCTGTGAGCAAAATTAATACAGACGAAATTGTTTTGTATGATAATACGATTTTTGCTGATGATATACTTAATGGCCGTACCCTTGGTATGTTGGGCAGCAATAACATAAGAGGAATTGGGATCAGATTCAATGTAGCTGATATTACCGGTAGTGGATTGAACACCGGCAATGCCCTGTTTGTAGTTGATGGATTACCGCGGGCAATTGAAGGTCTGAGGCTTTCTGAAATTGAGAGCATTTCCATTCTTAAAGACCCGAATTCATGTGTTCTGTATGGTTCATCGGCAATAAACGGGGTAATAATGATAACCACAAAACGGGGCGAGGCATTTAAGAGTAAATCGGATTTCACCGTTAACTATGGAATCTCAACACCTCGTGCTTTGCCAAAATATCTTAATTCATCCGATTTTATGACTTATTATAATCTGGCCAGGGTAAATGATGGTCTGCCTGAACAGTACGATGTTACAACAATACAGAATTTCAGAACAGGAAATAAATACAGGTATCCCGATATAGATTATTATTCTGATGAGTATTTAAGACCATTTAAAAGTTATTTTGACCTCATGGGTGAATTTTCGGGTGGGAATAATGTTGCCAAATATTATTCCAACTTTGGCTGGTATTCTGCAGGAGGGATTCTTGATTTCGGAGAGGCCGCTAATGCCAGAAATAATATCTTTAACGTCAGAGGTAATGTGGATCTAAGAATCAATAACTGGATAAATACATCAATTGACGGGACAGCCATTTTTGGAAATAACAAAAACATGCGGGGTAATTACTGGTCAGCTGCTGCAAACAACAGGCCTCATGAATTTACCCCTCTTATACCTTTCGATCTTATTGATCCCGAAAATCCTTTGCTCAAAGGAAGAAAAAATGACATAGACGGTAAATATCTTTTAGGAGGAAATGTAACCTATCAGACAAATGCTATCGCAGATAGTTATTCTGCAGGCGTTCTTGAAACAATACTCAGGAAATTTTCATTTAACAACAGAATCAATTTTGATCTCGGAAAAGTGACCAGGGGACTTTCATTTCACACAAATGTGAGTTTTGATTATTACACTTCGTACAACCAGACTATTGAAAACACTTATTCAGTATATGAACCGGTCTGGGATGCAGTTAAAGATTCCATAGTGAGTCTGAAACAATACGGAGTTGATTCAAGACCTGGCACGCAGGTAGTAGGAAATATAACATTCTACAGAAGATTTGGTTTTTATGGATTGCTCAGTTACGACAGGATTTTTAACAATGATCACCACTTGACCGGATCATTGCTTGGATATGGAAGTACATACAAGGAACAGGGAGATTTTCAGGGTGTTAAACATGCAAATCTGGGTATGCAGATTTCATATATTTACAGGAATAAATATATGATTGATTTTAGTGGTGCTCTGGTTAATTCAGTTAAATTACCTGAAAACAACAGGATTGGCTTTTCTCCTTCAATAGGATTTGCATGGATGTTAAGTGAGGAGAATTTTCTCTCATCAATAGAAGGAATTGATTTTCTGAAATTAAGGGCATCAGCTGGAATATTGAATTCTGATATACCTATTGGGGGATTTTTCTACTATGATGACCGGTATACGACTTCAGGGAGTTATTCATGGAATGAAGGACTCAGAAGCCGTAGCGGGGTAATGTCACTCGGTGAAGCAAACCCGGATCTCGGATATTCAAAAAGAAAATCGGTAAATGCAGGAATTGAGGGAATGTTTCTTAATAAATTTTTAGGGGCCGAATTAAATCTGTTCCATGAAAACTATACAGATCTTGTAACAAGGGTTACAAGCAATTATCCGGGCTTTTTCTCAGATTATATCCAGTATGAGAATTTCGAAGCAGAAGTTTATAAAGGTCTGGAATTCGGTTTAAACATTAACAAATCATTAGGTGACTGGGATTTCTTCTTAGGGGCAAATATTCTTTATGTTACATCTGAAAGAACAGTCGTAAATGAAATTTATGGTTATGATTACCTGTATCGTAAAGGCAAACCTGTTGATGCAACTTTTGGACTCGAAGCCATCGGACTTTTCAAAGATCAGGCCGATATTGACAATAGCCCTTTACAAACCTTTGGAACAGTAAAACCGGGAGATATCAAATATAAAGATCAGAATAACGACGGCGCTATTGATGCAAATGATGAGGTATATATTCGCCGGTATCAGGCTCCATTTTCCGGTGGTTTACAGATAAAGGTATCTTACAGGAATCTGACATTGTATGTTCTGGGAGAGGGAAGAAGCGGAGCAGATAGCTTTAAAGAAGGAAATTATTACTGGGTTGACGGTAATAAAAAATACTCTGAAGTTGTTTTGAATTCCTGGACTCCGGCTACAGCAAATACTGCTACTTATCCTCGCCTCAGTACCTTTACCAACAATAATAATCACCGCAGATCAACCTACTGGCTCTATAATAATGATTATTTTCAGGTAAGAAAGATACAATTAACCTATAAATTACCTGATAACGCCTCAAAATTTTTAAAAATGCGCAGACTTGACCTGTTTGTAAATGCCAGTGATGTTTTCCAGTTTGCAAAGAACAGAAAATTAAGAGACTTAAGTACTGGCAATGAACCTTATTACAGAACTTTCTCTGCCGGTATGAAAGCTCAATTTTAATTAACGTGAAAACTTATATTGATATGAAACTACATAGATTTTTAACATTCCTGTTGTTAATAATACTAATTACAGGTTGTGAGCTATTGGAACCTGAAAATGATAACCACAGTACTTTTAAAAGGGTATTTGTTGATCCTGTTTTTGCTGAAGGTTTATTGCTTAGAGCTTATACCTATATCCCTACCAATGATTACCTGTGGGATGAGGTTGCTACAGATGATGCTGTATCAAATGACAAGCTAAACTCATTTACCAGGATTGCCAAAGGAGAATGGTCTGCACTCTATAATCCCGAAAACCTCTGGGATAATTGTTTCAGAGCCATTTCATATATTAATCAATTTCTTGAAATAGTTGAAGATGTGCCATGGAAATTATCCAACATGGAACAGCATCAGCTATTTATCAAAAAATTTAAAGGGGAAGCATTTGCCCTAAGAGGATTGTTTAAGTACTTTATTTTAAGAAATCATGGAGGGTTTTCTAACGTTGGGGAATTGCTTGGAGGGCCAATTTTTAATGATTTCAATGAAGTGAAGCAAAATTTCGGGAAGCAAAGAGCATCATTTGCCGACTTTGTTAATAGTACTTATTCGGATTTTACCGAATCATTAAAATACCTTCCTATGGATTATGGCAATGTATCATCACTTGGGACATTGCCTCCGGGTTTTTCGGAAGTAACTGATGTAAACAATTATAACACAGTTTATGGTGATTTCTCACGCCAGAGGATCAGTGGAAGGGTTGTGAGAGCATTGCGTGCAAGACTTGCCCTTCTGGTTGCAAGCCCTGCATTTAATACTACCAATGATCCAGTATTATGGGAAACTGCAGCTAATTATGCAGCTGAACTCATTAATAATATAGGAGGAGTCAATGGGCTGGACCCCAAAGGCCATATATTTTATTTAAAGGCACAGGTGGATAACGCAGATATTACAAGCGGCGATTATAAAGATATCCCTGAGATTATTTGGAGGCGACCAATTTATTCAAACAGGGCCCGTGAAGTGGATAATTTTCCGCCATCACTCTTCGGTAACGGCCGGATAAATCCGACACAGAACCTGGTAGATGCATTCCCGATGGCTAATGGTTATCCAATTAGTCATCCAAGCTCAGGCTATAATCCTTCAAATCCTTATGCCGGAAGAGATCCCAGATTAAGCCTCTATATAATTTATAGCGGAAGTACATTCAAAGGACAGGTTATCAATACCGGTACCGGAGGAGGAGATAATGCAGTTGATGCTATTCCTACTTCTACAAGAACCGGATATTATCTCAAAAAACTTTTAAGGGATGACGTTAATGCTAATCCGGCTAGCCCTTCAGACCAGAAACATTTTAATACTCACATCCGGTATACTGAAATATTCCTGATTTATGCCGAAGCTGCAAATGAAGCATGGGGTCCGGATGGTACAGCTTCAGGTGCCACATATTCTGCCCGACAGGTTATCAGGGCTATTCGTAACAGAGCCGGCATACCAATGCCCGACGACTACCTTGCTTCAATTACAACAAAGGATGAAATGAGAACTTTAATACGAAACGAAAGAAGACTGGAACTCTGTTTTGAGAGTTTCCGCTTCTGGGACCTGCGCAGATGGAAGGAAGATCTTACTGTTCCTGCAATGGGGGTAAGAATAGACGGTTCAAGCTATAACTATTTTACAGTAGAAAACCGTGTATTTAACAATGACTTCATGCATTATGGACCTATCCCATATAATGAGACAGTAAAATTTAACCTCATTCAAAATAAAGGCTGGTAATAATTCTACTAATACTAATTCAAGATGAATAAAATGAAAAGATTTATATTAATTCTGACAATCATTATCGGATTTACTTCATGCGAAAACTTCGATGTTAAATATCCCGATTTTGATTATACAACCGGATATTTCCCGTATCAGTATCCGGTAAGGACCCTGGTATTAGGTGATTATATCTACGATAATTCAAATGATAATGCTCATAAATTTATAATTTCAGTTGCAATGGGCGGCGTTTATGAAAATAAAAAGGACAGAGTGTTTAATTTTGTTGTTGATGAAACTCTCTGTAGAAATGTATTATTTGCCTCAACAAATGACACTATTAAGGCATTGCCATCTAATTACTATACACTGAGTTCAAACGACAAAATAATAATTCCGAAAGGCAAATTTAACGGAGGAGTAACCGTACAACTCACAGATGCATTTTTTAATGACCCTCTGGCAATAAAAAATACCTATGTTGTACCTCTCAGGTTAACCGGATCGGACGACGTTGATTCAATACTTGTTGGGAGATCTTCTTTGCCATCCCCTGATCCGCGGGTTGATTCTAACTGGGATATTGTACCAAAAAATTTCACAATGTTTGCAATTAAATATATTAATGAGTTTCATGGTACTTACTTTCATTATGGCTCATGTACTGTGAAAGATGGTACAAATACAGTAGTTGAAGATTCAACTTACAGTGCACAGTATGTTGAAATGAATCCTGTAGTTAAAGCCTTAACCACCGGCAGGTATCAGGTTTCGGTAACGTTATACCTTTATTCGACCTTATTTCCAGGGAAGGTTCAGGTTCTGCTTAATTTTACCGGAAACAACTGTACGGTTACCGCTGCGCCGGGATCCACACTTACTGTAACCGGAACGGGAGAATTCAAATCAAAAGCTTACTCCTGGGGCAACAAGGAGAGAGACGGTATAGTTCTTAACTATACTGTTTCGAATGGTGTAAATACATATTACGCTAACGATGTACTTGTTATCAGAGACAGGGCAGTCGTGATGGAAGTATATACTCCAAAAGTCTTTTAAGAGTCTGGTTGCCTTAACAATAAAAGCCGTGATTTATAAAATAATTACGGCTTTTATTAAGTGTTATTTTAATCGCCTGAGCAGAACACTTTTATGTTGTTGAGGTGATAATCAGCTTTAACTAATCTTCAATTCAATGAAATCAGTTTTAAGAAATAAAGGAATAATAACAGGATTTATTCTGATTTTGTTCCTGTTAATATACTCATGCAGGACACAAAACAAACCTGAAACAATGTCAACAGGAGAAATAGCCAGAAAGACTTATATAAGTCCCAGAAATGATTCAGTATTTTTCTCCATGCTGAACCTGGAGTTTCAGGGTATGGAAGAGGTGAAAAATTATGTCCTGCAAAAAGATTATAAAAATGCTGAAGCCGCATATCTTGAGTTCAGGAGAACAAAATGTAATGCAAAATGGGATATAAATCCTACCGATAAACCACAAAAAGCATCAGCAGTCAGCTATCCGCAGGCCGAAAAAATTTTAAAACATCTGGTTGAACCTTCCATGGGAGCACCTGAAGCTTTTATCGGCGAAGATATTGACTGGGAATATAATCCGGTGGATCCTTCACAGCCTCATTTTACAAAGGAATGGACATGGCAAAACCTTAACCGGATGCCAATGTGGAACACTCTCGGACGTGCTTACTGGCAAACCCTCGATGAGAAATATGCAAACGAATGGGTTGAACAACTGATTGATTGGGTAGAAGATAATCCGGTACCGCTTGAGGCTTCGCCCGGAGAAACACTTACCTGGCGAACGATCGAGGCGGGCATAAGAATGTCGGGTTCCTGGATGAATGCTTATTATTATTTTTTAAACTCACCTTCATTTACACCCGAAGCAAATAAGATTTTCGTAACAGGTGTTATTGAACATGCCCAGAGACTTGAGAAAATCACACTGGAAATGCCAGAAAGAAGCGGAAACTGGGTTACCATGGAATGTAACGGTCTTGGAACTATCGGCATACTTTTTCCTGAACTCAAAAATTCTGCAGAAATTGTCAACGTTGCTCTTGAAAGATTGAATAGAGAGCTTGATAAACAAATTTATCCGGATGGAGCAGAAGTGGAATTAGCACCGGGTTATCATCAGGTTTCAAGATCGAACTTTATGAGACTGGCAAAACTCGCTCTGAAAAATAACATTACACTCCCTGAAGATTATATGGATAAAATGAAAAAACAATATATTTTCAACCTATATATGATGGATCCTTCAGGGTATCTGCCTCCTTTTAACGATTCAAATCCGGTTAATGCTATTTCTTCACTCAGGGAAGCTTATGAAATATGGAAAGATGAAGAATTTTTATTCGGAACAACACTTGGCAGGGAAGGAAAAAAACCGCCATTTGATTCATACTATTTTAACTGGGCCGGATATTATGTAATGCGTAGCGGATGGAATTATAATGATAACTGCCTTTATTTCGATGCCGGACCAGTTGGTTATGGGCATGAACATGAAGACATGTTGAATATCTACCTGTATTCTCACGGGAAAATCCTGATTACAGAACCGGGCTCATATTCATACGATCTTTCAAAATGGAGACATTACGCGGTTTCAACACCGGGTCATAATACAATTTTAGTTGATGGTAAAGAACAACACAGAGGAGATCTTAAAGAAGAAAGATTAATCACAAAACCTTTTGATAATCCATGGACATCTTCACCTCTATTTGATTACGGCAGGGGAATTTATTCGTCCGGATATCAGGAAAATAGATATAAAATGGTCCAGTATATGCCTAAGGAATATGTTGGCGAAAAAGACACCTCAGTTATTCATACCCGGCACGTTATCTTTCTTAAACCCTATTATTATGTTGTTGTTGATTTTCTTACAGGAGAAGGTACGCATACATATGAAGCTCATTTTCACCTGAATGCACCCGATGCTGTGATAGACATGCAGAATTTGTCAGTTCATACCCTTCGTGACGATTCTGTACAACTTGCATTATATCCCATGGATATTGATAATATGGAAGGTAAAATAGTTATTGGACAATTAGATCCAATGCTCGGTTGGTTGCCGCGCGAACAAAGAAAAATTCCTGCAGTAGTATATACAAAAAGAGGTGAAGTGCCAGTCACGTTTTCAACTTTTTTATACCCATATCTGGCAGAAAAACCTGAATTCACTTATACAAAAACTATAAATGACAATCCCGCTTTCTGGGCAAAAAATATTACAACAAAATATGAAACTGCATCGGTTCTGATTTTTAAGTATCCTGTGAAGGAACCACAGGAAATTAACACCGGTACCACATCTCCGTTTTCTGCCCTGGCCGATGTAATTGTAATCAGAATACCCAGAAATGAAACTAATGAATTCCTGGGATTTTCAGGTTTAAGTGATTTTAACGACGAAAAACTTAGTTTTAAATTAAAAAATAAATTGCCATTTCTGATTTTAAGAAGAGGTTCAAAGAATTATTTATATTATCCAGGAAATGAAAATATTGAAATCGCCTTTAATAAACCCATGAAGAAAAAAATAAAAATACCCGGCAATCAATGGGTCGAGCTAATGGATAAAGGCGTTACACTGGCTCAGAATATAGAATTTAAAATTTAAGATATAACATAAAATCTATGACTATGAATTCAAAGATATTCATTGTAATAGCATCTCTGTTTTGCTTCACTGCATTGATTAATTCATTTCCAGATGCTCAGGCACAACAGAAATCTGAACAGGATAGAGGTGTAGTTAAGCTCGAAAATCCTGTAAATGTACAGTATATAAAAGCCAGACTTAAGAAGTCACACCCGAGGCTGATTCTTACTCCCCGGATAGAAGCAAACCTGAAGGCAAAAATTAAATCAGACCCGGTTGTTAAATCATACTATGAGGCAATGAAATACAATGCAAAAGAGATTCTTACAAAGCCGGTTCTGACACGTGTTGTAATCGGGCGAAGAATGTTATCTACTTCAAGGGAAATGCTTTACAGGATGAGTATCCTTTCATTGCTGTACCGGCTCGACAGAGATCCGGCTTATCTTAAAAAAATAGATGAGGAATTAAAGTCAGTATGCAATTTTGTTGATTGGCATCCTTCTCATTTTCTTGATGTTGCTGAAATGTCATTGGCTGTTTCCCTGGCTGTCGACTGGGCGGGGTTTGCACTTCCAAAATCAACGGTTGATATGGCAAAAAGAAGTTTGATTGAAAAAGGTCTGAACCCAAGTTTTAAATACGGTAACTATACAGGTACAAATAACTGGAATCAGGTATGTAATTGCGGTATGATTGCTGCCGCAATTACAATAGCCGACAGAGATCCAGAACTTGCTGCATCAGTTATAAGTAAATCACTTGATGGCATGCCAAATGCCCTGAAACAGTATGCCCCATCCGGAATATATCCCGAAGGAGCAACCTACTGGGATTATGGCACAAGCTTTTCATGTGTCACTTCTTCAATGCTTCAGAGTGCATTCGGGACTGATTTCGGTATTGCAAATTACCCGGCCTTCATTGAAAGCGCTTACTTCCGTATGTTGATGGTGGCTCCTTCAAACTATTACTTCAATTTTGCCGATTGTGGTGACAGACAGGGTGAAAGCGGAGATATTACACTGGCATGGTTCGCACAAAAAACCGGTAATGCAGCCTTTCTTGAAAAGGAAAAATTCTTGAAACCGCCAGAAAAAGTTGGAAAATTATCACGACTTGCAGGACCAGGACTTATATGGCTTTCACAGTTTGAAGAGAAAACAAAAACAGAACTCCCTTTAATATGGAAAGGTGATGGACCAAACCCCGTCGTAGTATTCAGAGGAGGAAAAGATGACCCTTATGGTTATTATTTCGGAGGAAAAGGTGGAAGGGCAAATCTAAGCCATGGAAATATGGATGCAGGAAGTTTTATCTTTGAACTTAATGGAGTAAGATGGGTAATTGACCCCGGCAATCAGGATTATAATGAACTTGAACAGGCAGGATTTGATTTGTGGAATCAAACTCAAAATTCGCAACGCTGGAGCCTTATTACCAAAGGAAACCATGGCCACAGCACTCTTACGGTAAATGATGAAAGATTTAAAGTTGATGCCACCGCGCCGATAGTAGAATTCGTTAAAGGTCCGGTTCCCCAGGCTACAGTTGATATGACCGGTCTATATATGGGAAACCTTAAAAAGGCATTAAGAAAATTCATAAAAGATACAGACCATTCCGTTGTGATTGAAGACCATATCGAGCTTTCCGATTCCACCCGATCGCTTATATGGGCAGTTATGACAACAGCAGAAGTTGTTTTAACTGACTACGGAGTTCTTTTAAAGAAGGATGGCAAAAGCCTCGAACTAAGGATTATATCTCCTTCAGATATAAAGGCTTCGGTATTAATGCTGGATCCCCCTCCGACAATTTTTGATAAAAAAATTGCCGGACTTAAAAGAGTTGAATTAAGAATCCCTGCTTATATTTTTAAAGATAAGAAAGGGTTAATCAAAGTAAGATTGACTGCTCCGGAATCACAATAATAAATTTTTATCTGCTTGATTCTGATACCATCGGCGGGGACAAAAAAACGGATGATATTGATGCATTAGCTGCAGCCTGTGCATTTGCCAATTAATTTCTGTCAGGAATATGCTCAACAGACGTGATTTCATAGAAAAATCGGCAGCGGTAGGAGCTGCCGGACTTCTGATTCCGTCGGAAATACTGAAAGCCGAATCTGCACCGGATCTCAGAACAACCAGAGATGATATCTCACTCGCTCAATGGGCACTGGTGGATGAGATTAGAGCAGGTAAGTGGAAGAACCTTGACTTTCCGGCCATTGCAAGAAAGGATTTCGGACTGAATGGAATAGAGTTTGTAAATACCCTTTTTGAGGTGCCGACCGAAGGTTACCTACGACAGCTGAAGAAGAATGCTGATAGCAACGGGGTCACCATGGTTCTTATTATGGTTGACGATGAGGGTGACGGCTGTTCCTCAACAAAGGAGGAACGCCGCCAGTTTGTGATAAACCACAGGAAATGGATAGACATTGCGGCATATCTGGGGTGTCACGCCATACGAACCAACTGCCGGGGACCAAAGGATGTAAATAAAGAAGAAGCATTGAAATGGTCAGTAGAAACTTATCAGATGCTTCTCGAATATGCAGTGCCAGCAAAGATAAGTGTGTTAATTGAAAACCACGGTGGTGTATCGAACGATGCAAACTGGATGCTTAAATTGCTGAAAGAAGTAAATAACCTTTATTTCGGAAGTTACCCTGATTGGCGTTCCCCATCGGCAGATTTTGACAACGTTGATTACCTTACAAAAATGCTGCCTTATGCCCAGGGCATGTCGTACCGCAACCAGCCGACAGAGGAACTGACTGCAAAAATGATAAAACTATGCAGGGATTCGGGTTACAGGGGATGGTACGGTATAGAATCAAGTGGAAGGGAAGAAATCAAAAAAGGTATAGGACTGCTGAAGAAATATCTCGGACTCCCATGAAATAATGATTATAAATAATCCTCAGACTCCGGGTCTCTGAACAAAAAATAATGCCAGAGTGTTTCTTATATCAGATGAATAAGGCATTATTTAGTAGTTATGTTTTTACTTATTTCAAAACGAGACTTGTTAAAAGCATGTTTTATAATTTTGATCTTCTATGTAAGCTTTCCCTGGTTAGATGCAGGTGAACGAGACCTTCTCTTCAGTTTTGATGATGTTTTTAAAATAGAACTGCGGTCAGATTTTACTTCAATCCAGAAAAGCCGCACTGAAAGCCAGAAAAGCTTTCCGGGAGAACTTATATACTACCAGCACAGCGACAAAATAAGTTTGCCGGTAAAAGTCAGTGCACGAGGGAACTTCAGGTTGAAACCTGAGAACTGTTCTTTTCCGCCTTTATTTGTAGATTTAAAAAAGGAAAGTGTTAAGAATACACTTTTCGAAAACCAGGATCGACTGAAACTGGTTACCCCATGCCAGGGAGAGGAAGACGTTATAGAAGAATACCTCATCTACAAACTTTACAACCTTGTTACTGACTTCAGTTTCAGAGTAAGGCTGGTTAAAGTACTTTACTATGACACAGGCAATGATACTCCACTATTTGAGAAGTATAGTTTTTTTATTGAAGACAGGGACAACATGGCTGAACGAAATAATGCCACAGTAACTGAAAAATTTCTTATTCCTTTTGATCTTGATTATGAAAGTTATAAGAAATTGTCAGTCTTTCAGTTCCTTATCGGAAATATTGACTGGTACGTAACTTCAAGAAAAAATATTGTTGTCATACAACCCCACGATAGCTCACTGAAACCTGTTGCTATACCTTATGATTTCGATTTTTCGGGACTGGTAAATGCGTTTTACAGCAAACCAGGGAGATTACCCAATCAGACTGTAAGTCACAGGCGACAGTACAGGGGAATCTGTTATACTGAAAAAGAATTACTGAGAGTGTTTGATTATTTCAGGGAACTTAAGCCACGATTCAGGGCGGTGATTAAGAATCAGAAAGCTATGCCCGGCAACGTTAAGATAGAAATTATGGATTATTTAAATTATTCGTATTCACTTTTAAGAAGCAAGGCTGTCAGAAAGCAGTTTCTTGAAAAATGCGAAACAAGGGAATTATACAATTTAAGTGAGTGAACTGAACCCGGGTTTTAGTTTATCATACCACCTGCAACAGTTGCATTTGAGATTTCATCAACCAGAATAAAGCTTCCGGTGACACGGTTTTCGCGATAGGCGTCGTAAAAAATCGGTTGGGCAGTTTTAATTCTTACTTTACCTATGTCGTTCATTTCCATCGGTCTGCCAGGTTTTTCTTCAAGAGAGTTGATTTCGGTGAGAGATATAACTTCTTCTATGCGACATTTATAGCTACCTGTGGCATGCATCAGTATGTATTTGCCACCTGTCTTCATTGCTGTGTGGTCGAACCAGCACATCATCGCTTCTACAGAATTGCCGCTGTGTGGAATATTATTTTTCGGGACAATCAGATTCCCTCTGCCTATGTCAATTTCCCTGTCGAGTGTGATTGCAACAGAACTTCCCGATGACGCGAAGTCAACTTGCAGTTCACCTTTATGGATTGATTTGATGGAAGCTTTTAGCCAGGATGGCAGCACAATAATTTTCTGGTTTTTAAACAAACTACCTCCAGAAATGCGTCCTGCATATCCCCGGTAATCTGGAAATTTCTGCTGGTCGGGCCGAATCACATACTGCACCGGCAATCGTGCAGCACTTGATTCAAAGTAGCTGACTGGTATAGTCTCAAGAGTTTCAAGCAAGGTTTCACCTTTGTACCACGGCATCTTTAAAGATCTTTCAACGATATTGTCCCCGTGAAGTGCGCTAATGGGAATAAACCGTACATCATTCAGTCCGAGACGCTGGATGATTCTCCGGAATGCGGAAAGGATTTTGAGATAAACGCCTTCTTCATAGCCGGCAAGGTCCATCTTGTTAATACAAACAAGGATATGCCTTATGCCCAGCAGTGACGCAATAAAGGTGTGACGGATTGTTTGTTCCACAATGCCATTTCGGGCATCTACAAGAATAAGTGCAAGGTGAGCCGTGGAGGCTCCTGTCACCATGTTGCGAGTATACTGGAAATGCCCCGGGGTGTCGGCTATGATAAATTTTCTTTTAGGAGTGGTGAAGTAACGGTATGCCACATCAATGGTAATGCCCTGTTCTCTTTCAGCCCTCAGTCCATCGGTTAGCAGGCTAAGGTTGATATGGCTTTCTCCCCGCCGCTTGCTTGCAAGAGCTATGGCATCGAGCTGATCTTCAAAAATGGATTTGCTGTCGTAAAGGAGTCTGCCTATAAGAGTGCTTTTGCCATCATCAACGCTTCCGGCAGCAGTAAATCGCAGGATGTGATTTTCTGCTTTAGCTATGTCCTTCTGTAAAATCATTGCTTGCTTAAAATTCTAAAAATAACCTTCACGCTTTCTATCTTCCATGGCAGCTTCTGACCTCCGGTCATCATATCGACCTCCTCTTTCGGTAACCCTGGCGGCAGCTATTTCACTAACGATCTCTTCCACTGTTGAGGCTCTGGAGAGGGTAAGCCCGGTACAGGTCATATCGCCTATGGTTCGGCACCTTACATCACGCATCTCAATTTTTTCGGTTTCTTTTTTTACTATGAACGGAGCATCGGCCAACCAAATTCCATCACGGTAAAAAACCCTTCGCCGGTGGGTAAAGTATAACGAAGGTATCTTTATCTTTTCAGTCAGGATATAGAGCCATACATCAAGTTCAGTCCAGTTGCTTATTGGGAATACCCTGAAATGTTCTCCCGGATGCTTGCGACTATTGAAGATATTCCATAATTCAGGACGCTGGTTGCGTGGGTTCCATTGCCCGAAAGCATCACGGTGTGAAAAGAACCGCTCCTTGGCGCGAGCTTTTTCTTCATCACGCCGGCCACCTCCGATTGCCGCATCAATTTTTAACTCTTCGATTGCATCGAGCAGAGTAACTGTTTGAAGAACATTACGACTGGCATTATAACCTTTTTCGTCACTAACTTTACCCTGTCTTATACTGTCTTCAACGAATCTTACATACAGACTTAAGCCTGTGCGCTCTGCCAATTCATCACGGAAAACCAGCGTCTCGGGAAAATTATGTCCTGTATCAATATGCAGAAGGCAGAATGGCGGGAGGGCAGGGTAAAAGGCTTTGAGGGCAAGATGGACAAGAACAATACTATCCTTTCCTCCTGAAAAAAGAATTGCGGAATTTTCGAAATGCGCTGCCACTTCCCTTAGCACAAATATTGCTTCGTCTTCAAGCTCCGAAAGATGATCGGTTTTTATTTCCATCCTGGACAAATTGTTTTTCTCCATGCATTCAGCTTTATTCATTCCTGATTAAATTCCTCTTGCAGTGAGGTGCAGTCCACATTCTTTAGATGAATTGATTTCCCACCACCAGCGTCCTGCCCTGAAATCTTCCCCTTCCCTGACTGCTCTGGTGCAGGGCTGGCATCCGATACTGGGAAACCCCCTGTCGTGAAGAGGGTTATAGGGCACATTGCGTGAAGAAATATAATTTATGATATCCTGAAATGACCAGTTAAGCAGTGGATTATATTTAATGAGGTGGTAAGCCTCATCCCACATAAAAAGTGAAATATTCTGCCTGTTTTCCGACTGGCCGGCGCGAAGTCCTGTGATCCAGATTTTTTTACCTTTTAGTGCCCGCTGAAGCGGAACAACTTTCCTGATTTGGCAACATTCCATCCGGTTTTCTTTTGATTTATAAAAGCTGAGAGGTCCTTTCAGTGTTAAGAGTTCTTCAACCATTGATGTGTCAGGAAAATAGACTTTTACCGATTTACCATAACGTTCAATGGTTGACTGAAATGTGCTGTATGTTTCAGGGAAAAGCCGGCCGGTGTCAATGGTAAATACTTCAATTGGCAGGCCGGCAGAGAAAATCATATCGGTTATTACCTGATCTTCCATCCCGAAACTTGACGAAAAAGTTATTTCTCCCCTTGCCTCTGATGCCAGATCGGCAAGTACCGTTTCAGGTGGTTCTGATTTGTATTTTTCGTTGTATAAAGAACAGATTTTTTTAAGATGCATATAGTAAGTATTAAACCGGGCGGGCAATAAAACGACGTTTTAAAATATAGTACCTGTAACGAATTATTCTTTTAACAGGTATCCTTCTGGGCGTATGTTCCCATACCCTTTCGTGAAGGTAATAGAGAATTATTTTTGTAAAAACTTCCACCGAACCAATAGAAACTGCTATGATAAATTTACCGGTAATCAAATATGAAATGAAGATAGTATCAAGAGTGCCTAAGATCCTCCAGCTTACAGCTTTCATTATACTTTTTGCCGGGTGGTCTGTCTCATTTTTATAAGGTACTCCTTTTGAAATTGTCAAATCATATAAATTTCTTCCTGGCATAATTTGTTCTGTACTGTCAAAATTATGCCGCCCATAAATAATTGTCAATAAGCTGTTTTACTTAAAAATAGATGATATTTTCAGTTATCGCATGAGAGTATAAATACGTATCGTCCTTTTTAAAAAAAATCAATAGTGTCCGGAAAAAAAGAAAAAGAAAGTTTAACCACATTTTAAAATGGACACCAGAAGGTATAGTGAACATAAAGGGGATATTATATCTCTGGCCTCAGGTCTAACCCTGAATCCCCTGGAAGGGGACTTTTTCTGTAAACAGATTGAAGCCCCCTGCCAGGGGGGTTGGGGGTTGAAAAACATTGAGATGTGGTATTGATGTACCATGGGAAAACAGAACCTTGTACGAAAGGTATAAATTACAAAATTAATTAGCCCTGTGAATCGAATATTTTATCCGGACACTATTGAAAAAAATAATGAAATACCAAATGAGAGATTAAATTATGTGTAAATCAGTTTTTACAGAAGGAGGTAGATTTTCAATATATTATCGGCATAGGGATTAATGGTATATGTAAATCATCCCCTGATGAAAGCTTCAGGTTTTGACTATAAATCATCTTTAAGTGAAAATAGAGTTCCCCCGTCTCCGGGAATACGGACATCAATGTAACTTGTAAAAAGAATTCCCGTTTCCAGATCGAGAGAAGCCCTGGCATGAATCCGGTGAACATCAAGTATTAATTTAATATGAGAAGAGTAGTCGTAAGAAATAATTTCATTTTTATAATCTATTCTCTATTCAATTTAATAGTTAACAATCAAAACTTAAACTGTTCAACTGGTCTGTTTTACATGGTAATCATATAACTGACACTCACCCGGATGCAATGTCTCTTAAAATAGTTGATTTTCCTTTAAGGCTGTAAGGGGTAGAAAGTATTCGTTTTGGAAGCTCAGTAGTTTACCCCAGTGCAACATCAAGGAGCATCATGGTGGCAAAACCCAGCATGGCTCCGACGGTAGACAGGTCGGTTTCGTTTCCTGTCTGAGCTTCAGGAATTAATTCTTCCACAACCACAAAAATCATTGCTCCAGCTGCGAATGAAAGAGCATAGGGCAGAAGGGGGGCAACTGTCAGAACCAGGTAAGCTCCCAGCACACCTGCCACCGGCTCAACAATACCCGACAACTGTCCGTATGCGAAAGCTTTTAATCTCGAAAAACCCTCTCTTCGCAGGGGTATTGAAACAGCTGCCCCTTCGGGAAAATTCTGAAGTCCTATTCCGATTGCAAGAGCCACCGCACCTGCGAGCGTGCCGGGATCGGAATTGGCTGAAAGTGCACCGAAAGCCACACCCACTGCCAATCCTTCGGGAATATTGTGAAGCGTGATGGCAAGCACCAACAGCACGCTTCTTTGCCATTGTGTTTTGATGCCTTCTGCATTGTTAACGGCCAGACCCATATGAAGATGCGGAAGGATTTTGTCGATCAGGTAAAGGAATGCACCGCCGGCCAGAAAGCCTGTGAGAGCAGGTACCCAGGGAATGGAGCCATTCTCTGTGGCCATCTCAATAGCCGGTTTCAGCAGCGACCAGAAACTGGCAGCAATCATCACTCCGGCTGCAAAACCAAGCATCGAATTGAGGATTTTCTTATTGATTGATTTAAAAAAGAAAACCATTGATGCACCCAGTGCAGTCAGCAGCCAGGTAAAAAGAGTTGCAAGCAGTGCGAGCAAAACGGGATTATAATTTAATAACCAGCTTAAATTCATATTGTTATATTAAAATTAATCTTTTTTTCGAAGGTTTGAAATTAACAAAACAAAACAAAAATATCAGGTTTTTGATTAGAAGCCGTTTCAGAAAAAAGAAGCTTTATCTTTATATAATTTCCCGCAGATGGCGCAGATTAAGACAACCATTGGAACCGTAGATTGATTCTTTACATCTGATAGCCAACGGGAACGAGAAACTGTGATTGTAGAACGTGGAACATTAAACGTGAAACAAACAATGAAACCTGATAGCCATTGGGACGGTTTCATCCGTTTCACCAGAGTATCATTTAAGATTACAACAAACAATTTTCTAACTACAGTGTTTCACATAGTTTTCTGATTCACTGACCAATACACATCATGTTTCACTGTCTTCGCAAGAGCCTCTCTACCTTAAACCTTCAGAGACCTTGAGCATCATTTCTGAGCCGCTTAGCGGCGGCCTCTTTGAAGCCGCTTAAATTTCTTCACCAATTGCGCCGGGTTTTGGCTTTCGGGAATCAATAATTATTTTCGTTCCGGCGCGGGGATGATTGGCTGTGACTTATATTCTCTTTATTATGGAAGAAAGATAAGTTTCCTGGTTTGACTAAATGAACCAACCTGTATGCGGTAAAAATATACTCCGCCAGTCAACCCGACAGGGTTCCACTGTATTGAGTATGTTCCTGGAGATAATTCCTCGCTGACAAGAATTGCAACTTCTCTTTGCAATGCATCGAATATTTTCAGCGAGACAAATGATTTCGCTGAAAGACTGAAAGAAATAGTTGTTGTTGAATTAAAAGGATTCGGATAGTTCTGATTCAGAGTGAAAGGTGCAGCAAAATCGGTAGAGTGTTGTTCAACAGATGTGATTATTCCCGATAATGGGCTTTTCCAAACGCCGCCACCCCAAGTTCCGGCAAAGATATTTGAGCCGGAAATGGCAAGAGCCACGACATAAGTATTTGTCAAGCCATTATTGATCTGAGTCCAGCTTTCGCCGTTATTGGTTGAAAGAAAGACGCCATCCCTAGTTCCGGCAAAGATATTTGAGCCGGAAACGGCAAGAGCCCAGACATAAGTATTTGTCAAGCCATTATTGACCTGTGTCCAGCTTTCGCCGTTATTGGTTGAAAGAAAGACGCCGTCGTAATAAGATCCGGCAAAGATATTTGAGCCGGAAACGGCAAGAGCCCGGACATAAGTATTTGTCAAGCCATTATTGACCTGTGTCCAGCTTTCGCCGTTATTGGTTGAAAGAAAGACGCCGCCACCATAAGTTCCGGCAAAGATATTTGAGCCGGAAACGGCAAGAGCCAGGACTTGAGTATTTGTCAAACCATTATTGACTTGCATCCAGCTTTCGCCGTTATTGGTTGAAAGAAAGACGCCGCCACCATAAGTTCCGGCAAAGATATTTGAGCCGGAAACGGCAAGAGCATAGACATCAGTATTTGTCAAGCCATTATTGACCTGTGTCCAGCTTTCGCCGTTATTGGTTGAAAGAAAGAC